>UMGV01052522.1_pt1 | contig 85177 bp, 74 predicted proteins | sample 1965361 | NCBI WGS metagenome assembly UMGV01 (sample SAMEA4836081, study PRJEB28245) | human gut metagenome | biome: gut microbiome; material: fecal sample | place: Denmark | collected 2008
TAGTAATTATGAAAAAAGATTTATCTTTTAAAAGAAATGTTTTAACGTTCCCATTTAGAAAATCAATCATTTGTTTTTGATTAGCATTATAACTTAATTTACTTTCAAAAAGCATTTTCTATCACCACCTATAATGATTATATCACATTTTTCATATTCTTTATAATAAATATTTATAAAAATGACATTTATTACATATAATGTACAAGGTGATACAATGAAATCAATCTCTTGTGAGGCTTTACATGATTTATGTTTAAGCGGTAATTTTATGAATATAATAGACGTGCGCGATAAAAGTGATTTCTTTGAAAAACATATTATGGGGTCACAAAATATACCTTGTAATGTTTTATTATCTAATCCCTTTATTTACCTGAACTATTATACTAACTATTACATCATCTGTGACTACGGAATCACTTCGCCAAAGGTTTCTAAAATTCTTGAAGGTAAAGGATTTAATATTACAAATGTGTTAGGTGGTATAAACAAATGGAAGTATGAATTAGTTAGGAAGCACTTTTAGAACAACTAAGGAGATATCATCATCTGTTAGTTTACTACTCTCTTTAATATAATTTATGACTTGGTATACTATTTTTGGAGCAGGTAAATGTGTTATTGAAGCAATATATTCATTTAGTTCTCCTTCATTTTGGATATTTTCAAAAACCCCATCACTTGACATAATAATGATATCTCCTTCTTCTACTTTTACATTTTCGGTTACTATTTCACTTTCTTTACCTAAAGGAAGTCTTTTGTTTTCGATCTTTTCAATTGATTTATTCAAATGATATATGTAGCTAGGTGCTGATGACATTTTATAGAAAGTAATTTCTTTGTTTTTCCTATCTAATTCCATATAATCAAGCGTACAAAACGAATCGATACTATCCTTTATTTCACAATATGTGTTCATCATTTGTATCATTGCATATGAAGATAAATTTGATTTAAATAATTCTTCAAACATTCCAATAACAAATTCACTTGACATATTAGCACTATAACCTTTTCCCATACCATCGCAAATAACTGATACAACTTTGCCATCTTTTGTTTCGTTAACTAATAAATTATCGCCACTTACTTTACCAGCGGCAATAGATGATGTGCTATATTCAATTCTACATTTAGTTTTAGGAATTATGTGAAAATAAATCTTTCCACTTTCTGTGTAATCATATTCTAATGTTACTTCTTTATGGATGCTTCTTTCAATAATGCTTGCTATTTTTTCTTTCACATCTTCAAAGGTAACTCCTCGTATTCCTATTTCGATGAGAAAGTCATCATCATTCATTTTATCTGCTTTGAAGTAACTAATTACATACCCATTTGAGGAAATGGCTTTTTTCATTTTATAAATTTCCTCATACTCCATTTCTTTTTTTGTACTAGTATCTACAATGAATTGCCTTAAAATATTACTTATTCCTTGTAACGTTGAAGAAACAACCTTGCTCTTTGCTCTTCTTGTAGTGTTTTCCATTTTTTCATTTATAATTATTGCGCTTTTTCTAATTTCAATATTATAGGGGCAAACACTAAAAACTTCACTTTCTTTTATATCATATGTTATGTTTTTGGAATTAATTATCAAATTTTTCATTTCTTCTTTGACATCTTTTTGATAACATTTATTACATAGGTAACACTTATTACAATAATTTTTCTCTAAACTTTTTATACCCTCATCTAGTTTCTTATAATACTCTCTCATCCCTTCTGATTCTTGAGCACACATATCTAAGAAACTCGAAAAAGCTAAAACATCTCGATTTAAAACTTCTGAACTTTCTTTTACACTTTCTTTTATCTCATTTTCTTTTGTAATTCTCTTTCCTAATACTTTGTTCTTTAATAACTCAAAAGCTATGCAAATAGCATCTAATATTATAGCCACTTTATAGTATTCAGGAAAAATAAAACATAGAATTGTTGTTAACAAAATAGTAACAAAACTACTTAAAATACTATTAATCATATATATAACTGATAAAAATGGAAGTATCAAAACATATTCTATTTTATATTTCATATATATGTATACCATCAAAAGTGTTGAAAAAACAAACGAAAATAAACCATTAGCATTATAGGTAAAATATATTGCATAAAAACAACCTAGATAAAAGCAAATATTATATTCAAATTCTATTAGCGATGCCCCAATAAGAGCAAGTGAAATACTCACTATTTCAAAATAGACAAAGAAATCTTCTCGTTTGTTTAGTATTATTTTCATAACTGTTAGCATTACTGATGATAAAGCACTGTATATAATTATTCTAATTATTATTTCTTTGTTAAGAATTTCATTTGCTCTTAATAGTAACAATCCCATACAAATTACAAATGTGTATATAGCATCTATAAAAAGATTCTTTTTCTTTAAAAAGAATAAAAGATATATCATAATAAAAATATATAGAACTATTCCAACTTTTAGATAATCATAATTAAATACAAATATTGAAAGCATACTTACTGGAATAACTATAAATGATAATTTACTATTATTTGATAAATAAATCAAAATTATGGGAATTATAAGAGGTAATCCGTAATCATATTCTAAAAGCAAAAAAGCAAAGAAAGAAACAATAATAACATTTAGATATTTTTTCATTTAAACCACCTCACACTTATTCTATTACATTGAGCCCGAATAATTTGTAAAAAAATGCGTTTATAAAAAAAAAGAATAGCATGTGCATCTATTCTTTAATATGTTTCTGATATTGAATTATAAAGTTTAGCATAATAGCCGTTCTTAGTTATTAGTTCGTCATGCTTACCTCTTTCAATAATTCCTTCTTTAGAGATTACTATTATTTCATCAGCATTTTTTATTGTAGAGAGGCGATGTGCTATTATTATCGTTGTTTTCCCTTGTGATAATTCATCAAATGATTGTTGGATTTGTTTTTCCGTTATATTATCAAGTGAAGAAGTTGCCTCATCTAATATTAATATTTTAGGGTTTTTTAAGAAAAGTCTTGCTATTGCGATTCTTTGTTTTTGACCGCCACTTAATTTGACTCCTCTTTCACCTGTTAATGTATCATAACCTTTAGGTAAAGTCATTATAAAATCATGGATTTGTGCTTTTTTTGCAGCAGATATAATTTCATCCATTGTCGCTTGTGGCTTTCCAAAAAGAATATTTTCTTTTATAGTTCCATAGAAAACAAACACATCTTGTTCTACATGTCCAATTGCATTTCTTAAATTGTCTAGATTATAATCTTTTACATTAATACCATCAACTAGTATTTCACCTTCATCAACATCATAAAACCGTGGAATAAGTTTGGAAATCGTTGTTTTCCCGACACCAGTTTCGCCAACTAAAGCTATTTTTTCTCCAGTTTCAATATGTAAATTGAAATTTGTTAGAACATCTTTTTCTTTTTTATGTGAATAGCTAAAGCAAACATCTTTAAATTCTATATCACCTTCAAAATTATTTTTTATGATTCCATAATCATTTTTAATTTTTATTTCTTCATCCATTATATTATAGAATTTTTCAATTCCAGAAAAGCCCTGTTGGATTTGTTCCATTGAATTTGTTAATCTAGAAATAGGTTTTATTAAAAAGTTTATATATAAGAAATATGTTGTTAAATCTATATATGTAACATTCCACCCTTTGATTACAAATATGGTTCCAAAAACAAGTAGAGCTAAATTTGTTAAGTTGATAAAGAAATCATTTCCTGAGCCAAATAATCCTATTTCTTTAAATACACCTGAACGGGCATCTTTATATAAAGTATTTATTTGTTCAAATCTTTGTTTTTCATAATCCATATTATTAAATGCCTTTGTAAGTCTAATTCCACTAATTGAACTTTCAACTCGAGAACTTAGTTCACTTTGTGCATTTCTTGCATTTCTAAAAGCTTTCATCATTTTCTTTCTTCTTGTAATTGAATAAATTATTAATATGCTTAAAAATGAAAAGACAATTAGTGTTAAATATGGATTAGCAAAGAAAAATAGATATACAAAACTACCTACTAGCATAATAACAGATATAAAAATATCTTCAGGTGCATGATGACTCATTTCCGAAACATCATGCAAATGTGTAGTTAGGTTTGACATCAATTCTCCTGTTTTTTTATCATCAAAATATTGATAGTCTAGTTCTTGATATTTCTTAAAAAGATCACTTCTCATATCAGTCTCAAGTCTGATTCCCATTACATGGCCGTAATATCCTATAAAATATGAAAGTATAAATCTAATGATATAGAATATTAATAAGACCAAACCTATAATAAGAATAGTACGTAAGAACTGAAGGTTTTGATTTGTTTCACATTCTTTTAAAACATTTTTAGTAACCATTGGAAAGACTAAATCTATTATTGATATTAAACATGCAAATAATAAATCAACAAATAAAAGTTTACGATGTGGTTTATAATATTTTATAAATCTTTTAATCATTTTCTTTTAAAACCTTCTTAATACGTTTAGATATCTCAACTCTTGATAGAACTATAACTCTATTACATCCTGTGCACTCGAGCCTGCAGTCTACACCATATTTTAAAACTTTCCATGTGTTGCTTCCACATGGATGATCTTTTTTGAAGACCAAGATATCGCCTTCGTTATAATTATATGTTATCATTTTATCACCTTTTTTTATTCTGGAGTTTTTATGCCTTCTTCAATCATAAAATCTCTTAGGAATTTATATAATGCTCTTTCAACTTCATATTGTTTTTCGGGTTCTGTTTTAGTTATTATTCCTAATTTATATCCTTTTTCTGTTATTTTTGTTATTCCAGTAACGTATGGTCCTTCAATTATTTGTTTAAAGCTATCTTTTATTTGTACTAACGATTCCTCAAGTAAACTTATTACTTTATCAACATCTTCATTTCTAGCAATTTCTAATTCTATTAAGTCAACTGATGGAGCTTTTGAGTAATTTGTAACTGTTGTTATTTTTCCGTTATTAATTATTCTAATCTCATTTTTCCAGTTAATTATTTTTGTAATTCTTGGAGTTATTTCTATTACTTTGCCCTTAAAATCATCAATTTGAATAATATCATCAACTTCATAATAATTACCTAATATTATACACATTCCATTTATGAGATCATATATTAGTTTATGTGCTCCAAATAGAAATGCTACTAATATTATCGAAATACCAATTAAAATCGCTATTACATTAACTCCCCAAACATAAAGAACTATTATTATTGTTAGAAGAATTAAAATATAAAATAAACATTTCATTATTGTATTAGCAAGCAAACAAGCATTCTTATTTTTGTTCTCATGTTTCTTTTTATATCTATTTAGAAATATTTTACTTAATAAATAAACAAATAAAAGAGAAATGATTATGCAAATTGTAGCAATCAAAGAAGAAGCATTATTTTTAAAGAAACTTCCTATATTTTCGAAGATAGTGCTTAAAATCATTGTTTTACCTCATTTTTACGAATTATTTCTTTTGCTAATTCACGATAATCTTTACTTCCACGGCAATTAATTGCATAATCTATAACACTTTTTTGAGAAAATTGTGAAGCTTCAATATGACTTGAACGACCTATTATGGTGTTAAATGTTTTGCCAGGAAATTCGTTTTGTATTTGTTCTACCATCTTATATGCAAATAGATTTCTGTTATCTAACTTGTTTATAAGTATTCCTTCAATTAATAAATTAGTTTTCTTTTTCTTTTTATTTTTCTGGATATTATTTATTAAATTAATCATACTTGTTAATGCATCATATGCATAATATTCACATTCTACAGGAATGATTACAGAATCAGAAGCATATAAAGCACTCTCTACAACTGTCCCAGAGAGTGATGGGCAATCTATTAATACATAATCATATTTATTACTAATAACTTTAATGTTTGATGATAATTTAAATTTGTCTTTTTCATTTGCATTTATTTGCGTTTCAATTCTTGGCTCTGTTAAACACGCTGGAACTAGGTCTAAATTATCATAATGTGTTTTTAATATGCAATCTAATGGCCTTTTTGTATCCAAAAGCAAATCGTTCGAAGAAAAGGCTATAAATTCGCGATTTACGCCTAAACTTTGCGTTGTGTTGGCTTTTTCATCTAAATCTATAACAATCACACTCATACCCTCTTTAGCGAGAGCAGAAGCTAAATTTACGGCCACTGTAGATTTTCCTACTCCACCTTTGCAATTAGATATAGCAATTATTTTTCCCATAATAGTTCTCCTTTATAGAGGATTTTTCTTTATCTCTGAATACCTTCTTGGATATTTGTTTGGTGTATGATTTTTCTTTTGAAGAACAATAATTTCTCTTGTACCAAGATTTTCGCTTAACTCATATTCATACACTTTGTTTATTTCTAATTTCAGCTCATTAAGGGCATTTTTACTTTCCTTAAGTTCTGCATATCCCTTGTCGCCTTTGTATGCGCACACATAACCTGACACTTTACAGAATCTTGATAAAAGTTCTAATAATACTGGTAGATTTGCTACAGCACGAGCACAAACTATATCATAGTTTTCTTCGTCTTCTCTTGCTAAGTCTTCTGCTCTTCCACAAATAACTCTTATTTTCTTTAAACCTAACAATTTTATGACTTCATTCATAAAATTAACTCTTTTGGAAGTTGGTTCAATTATTGTTACATCAAGATTAGGATAACATATTTTTAGTGGTATAGATGGAAATCCTGCTCCACTACCTACGTCTAATAAACTTAAACCATTTAAATCTTTGTTTAATGCATTTTCTAATACAAGAGAGTCTTCAAAATGTTTTATAAAAACTTCATTTTCAATTGTTATTGCTGTAAGATTATATTTTCCGTTTTCAGTTATTAAAAACTTATAGTATAATTGAAACTTATCAAAATTTTCATTTATTAAATCACTTATTTTCATGTCTTTTTCTACTTTCTAAATATAAAAGTATCATTGTTATATCACTCGGATTAACTCCACTTATTCTACTTGCTTGAGCAAGCGTGCTTGGTCTTACTTTATTTAATTTTTCAATTGCTTCTTTAGCAACATTAGGAACATCCTCATACTTTATATCTTCTGGTATTTTTCTCGATTCCATTTGTTTTAATTTACTAGCTTCTCGATATTCTTTTATGATATAACCTTCATATTTAATTTCTATCAATAATTGATCAACAATTAAATCTTCTGTTATAGCTTTTCCAAAAACCTCTTCTAAATCCATTCCTAAAAATGTTCTAATATCTTCTAGATCTATATTAGGTCTTTTTAGAAAATCATATGCATTAACCTTTTCATTTATCACTGATTTCCCATTTTCAAGTAAATATGAATTGAATTCATTTTTAGGTGTGATATATATTTCTTTTAATTTATTCTTTATTCCATCAATTTTCTCTCTTTTTAGTAAGAATTTATTATATCTTTCTTCACTAATTAAACCGACTTCTTTTCCATATTTTATTAATCTTTCGCTTGCATTATCATGTCTTAATAAAAGCCTGTATTCAGCACGTGACGTCAGTAATCTATATGGATCTTTAACACCTTTTGTTATTAAATCATCTATTAAAACACCTATATATGCTTCATCTCTTCTTAAAATTAATGGCTCTTTGCCTTTAAGTTTTAGATTTGCATTAATACCTGCCATTAATCCTTGACACGCAGCTTCTTCATATCCACTAGTACCATTAACTTGGCCAGCAAAAAACAAATTATTTATTTTTTTAGTTTCCAAATTAGCTTTTAACTCTAATGGATTTATCGCATCATATTCAATCGCATAAGCATATTTTAAAATAACTACATTTTCTAATCCTGGTAAAGTTCTTATCATCTTTTCTTGAACGTCATGGGGCATAGATGTTGAGAAACCTTGAGGATAGATTTGATTAAACTCTTCACTTCCTGGTTCTGTGCTTTCAGGTTCTAAGAATACTTGATGACTTTCTTTAGTATTAAATCTCATAACTTTATCTTCTATTGATGGGCAATATCTTGGGCCAACACCTTCAACAATACCTCCATACATACTTGATTTATCAAGATTATCCATAATTATTTGATGTGTTTCTTTTGTTGTACGAGTTAAATAACATGGCTTTTGTTTGTCATAAGGTAAAATACTTTCTGTTTCATCACTGAAATGATATTCTATTTTATCACCAGGTTCAAGTTTGGTTTTAGAATAATCAATAGTATCTTTCTTTAAACGCGGAGGAGTTCCTGTTTTTAATCTGATTAGTTCTAGGCCCAAGCTTCTAAGTGATTTTGATAATTCCGAAGTCGTTTTCTCATTATCTGGTCCACTTTGCCAGAAGGAATGACCTACAAGAACACGTGAATCAAGATATGTTCCACTAGCAATAATGACAGCTTTACACATAATTTCTTCTTTATCAGTTTTTATCCCGCAAACAGTATTTTCTTTTACTATTAGTTCACGAACTAATGCTTCAAGAATACTTAAATTTTCCGTATTCATACATACATTTCTCATATATCTTGGATATCTAACTTTATCTGATTGAGCTCTTAAAGCTCTTACTGCTGGTCCCTTTGAACTATTAAGCATTTTCATTTGTAATAACGTTGCATCGGCAGCTTTGCCCATTTCTCCACCAAGCGCATCTATTTCACGCACTAATATTCCTTTTGCAGGACCACCAATTGAAGGATTACATGGCATATTGGAAATACGATTTATATTTCCTAAAACCATTAATGTCTTGTTTCCTAGTCTTGCTGAAGCTAATGCAGCTTCAACACCTGCATGGCCTCCACCTATAACAATTATATCGTACATATCTATTTACCTTCTTCTAATTTAATTTATGTCTATTATATCATATCTTTTTATTAATTTAAAGTCTCTTTAAAAATTAGGTAACTATACAGTTACCTAATTAAATTCTATTCAACAATTACAATAGTAACAACTTTAGTGTATTCTCCGCTTGTTAGTCTTACTTTACAAGTTCCAATACCATTAATTGTAAATCCTGTTTTTGCACCGTCAATAGTAATGATATTGCTTTCTTCAACTAGCTCACCAGTTAAATTTTGAACATAGAAAATGTTAGAAAATATAACTTTTGCAGTTGTTTTATTAATTGTTATTGTATCAGTTTTAATTTCTGTAGGATATTCAACAATAACTTTAACAGATTTTCTAATACTACCACCTAAAATAGTTACAGTGTATGTTCCGCTTTTTTCACAAGTCACAACACCTTCTTTAGATATTTTTAAACGTGTATTATTAGATGTATAACGGAATGTTTGTTCAACACCATGAGTTTCGCCATTTTTATCATAGGCCACTGCTTTGATTTGTAAAGTCTCACCAGCTATTAATGTGTATTGTTCTTTATCTGTTTCAATTTTAGCAGTATCAACATATTTTACTGTGATTTCCTTTTCAGCTTTAAATGATGGATCATTTTTTTCGTAAGCATATATTTTAGTAACGCCTTTGTTCATTCCTGTAACAACGCCATTAGAATCAACCTTAGCTATTGTTTCATTGCCTGATACATAAACAAATTCAGCATTTGCAATTTCTGGCGTACTAGTTACTTTTAATGTCACAGTTTCATCAATATATACTTCAATTTTTCCAGTAGCTGGGTCTTCAGAGTCTGAACCTATTTTAATCATATTAACTTTAGGATTTTCAATTGTTATAGTTATTGTATCTTTAACATTTGTTTTATTTTTTATATAAGCTTGGAAACGTACTTCTCCAACTTTTGTAGCTTCAATTTCGATAACACCATTAGCAGCGCTTATTACTCTAACACTACCCGATTCAGCTTGTTTATCAACTTGTTCAGCAACTATTTCTTCGCTTTTTGAAAAGTCACCCATAATTAAATCAAGTTTCTTTGTCTCACCGACATTTAGTTTTAATTCACTCACTTGAAATCTAAAAGTATCAGTTGTAGAAGTTGTCGCACAACCAACTAACATAATAACTATTAAAACAGTTAAAAAACTTATTATCTTTTTCATAAACTACTCTGCAAAATGCAGCTCCTTTCTAAAGCATATATACAATTATATCATATATTATTTTTTTTGTTAATCTTTTTTTATTTTTTATTTACTACTCAATAAATTTATCCAACGTTGAAGAGACATTCTTTGAAAAAGTGGCTATAATTTGATTGATTTCACCTTTATTTATTTTAATAATACATGGGGTTGCATAAATATACAAATCTTCCAAGCTCCTAGATTTGCTTACATAAAACTTGTTATTATATCCTTCCCCATCCGAACCTATATACGCTCTTGCATATGTCGCTTTCGTCGCATCAATGACATATATAGGAATCTTTTTTTGATATTGTGCTTTGATTACTTTTTTAATTATTTCATCAAAATCTTTAGTATCTTCTTTCACAAACAAAATATAATAACTGTCTTCTGTTACATTAAAGACTTCATCTTGATTTAGACTCTTATAATCAGTAATTTTTATCCACTTAACTTTTAGATTGTAATTCCTCTTTTCAAAGGCCGTAACTTCTACATCATTTTCCATTAGATATGCATAAACGTATCCATCTCTATCAAATTTTGGTAAGACAATATTTGTTGGATTAAAGAATTTAATTGAAATTTTTTTATTTTCATAATCTAAATCAATATTGATTGTATAACTTTGTTTTTCACCAATTTCTGTTGATGAAGTTGTTAGATTGCTATTTAATATATTTACAACATTTGTTGTTCCAATTGCTGCTAGTTTAGCAGTAGGATTTGTACCTGATATTTCTATCAAAGTAGGTGTTGAAGGTATATACAGTTCATCCCATTTTTTTGCCCCATCAACGAATGTGCCACTATCGTTATCTTTATATTCTCTTAAAATCTTTGAGGCTTTACCATTTTTCTTTAAATTGACAACATATACTTTAGGGGAATTTTTATATTTATCAGTATTTGCTTTACTAGCATATTCCAAAATTTTTGGTTTTGCTTTCTCACAATACGTACAACCATCTTTCATAAAATAGACAAAATATCTATTCTCTTTTTGATTAAATATCTGTGTGTCTTCGATTTCCTCATAATACTTGCTACTAGCCCACAAAGGCTTTAAAATAGCGTTTTGTCCATTTATACTTGTAATAGTTTCTTCTCCTAGTAACCATCCTAAAAGATAAAAGCCATCCATGCTAATCTCAGGAAGTTTATCTAATGTTTGCCACTTATGCAATTTGATAGTTGGTAAAGAATCTACATATACTCCTTCAAACAGAACTTTAGTCTCTATTTCAAACGAAATTTCATATAATTGCGTATCGCCTTCTTTTCCATCAACAACCAAATAATTTTCTAATGCCTCAACAACACTCGAAGAAGAATCAGCACTTAATGAAGCAACTTTTTTGTTTATTTCAATTAATGTTGGCGTTTGGGCGATATAAAGATCATCGATAGTTGTTGCATTATCAACATGAAGGGTTGAACCATTAAACGTCTTATATATAGTAGAGGTGTATTTATCATTTTTTAAATTCACCACATAAAGTTTTCGTGTTCCTTTATAAAGCTCTTTACTACTTTTATAGATATATTTTAAAACACTTTGTTTAATCCCTTCACAATATGGGCAATCATTTTTCATAAAATAAACTAAATACTTATCATCTGGCATATCAAAGATATCAGTGTCGTTTATAAATTCATACTCTCCCCATACTGGTTTTAGTTCATAATTTCTTTTAACAAAGTAATCAATAACCTGACCATTTTCTTCATAACAAACAAGAGTTAATCCATCCTTAGTAATTTTCGGAAGAACTATTCTTTCCCAACTTTCAAACGAATAAGATAGGTTTATATTATCATAGTTAAAATTTACTTTGTATCCATCTTTATCTTTAGAAGATAAAATTTCCCATAATTTTTTAGAAACATTTGTTGCTCCTATCGTTATAAATCTACTATATCGTTCATTGTTCTCTTCAGAAATCTTTATTAGTGTTGGGGTTCCAGATATATAAAGCTCATTCCATTTTGTTACTCCGTCAACATAAATGTCTTTGTCATCGCTTTGCCCTTCAATACCTGTATATTGTCTAAGAATATCTGATCTTAATCCATCACTTTTTAAATTAACAACATATAATTTTAAAGCGCTGTTTTGTGATAAGTAGATATAAGTTAACACTGTGTTTTTGATTTTTTCACAATACGGACAATCATCTTTCATGAAATAGACAAGATAATTAGTTTCCTTTTGATTAAAGATTTCTTTGTCTTCTATATAAGTATAATCAAATTTATCTACCCATTTTGCTTCTAATTTATAACTTTTTGAATCTAATTCTGTGACTAGCTTATTATCTTCATACCAACCACCAAATACATAACCATTTTTAGTTGGTGTAGGAAGAACATATTCTGATGGCTCACTAAATTCTTTTGTTACATCATTTTCAAGTTTACCACCATTTAATTTATAAGTTATTTTATATTTACTTAATAATCCATTTAGATAATTATTTATATTTTGCAGTTGACTACATACGTATTTGATTTCTTTTTCGCCTTTTACAGTAGTAACTTTGACTAATGTAGGATATTCTTTTATTTTAATATCCTTAAGACTCTTTATGCCATCCAAAACATTTACTGAGTTTTGTTGAGTTAAGTCTTTTACAACATAAACATTATAAGCAACTTTATCTTTATTTGTACTTTCTGTATAATCTTTTAGTATTTTATCCAAACTTTTATTATCTTCATCAGTAAAGCACACAAGATATTCACTATTTTTTTGATTAAATATTTGATTACTTATTATAATATTTAAATCTGTTTTCTCACCTTTTTTGCAATTTATAAACATTATGTTTAATAAAAGCATCATAATAATTAATAATATACATTTACTTTTCATAATAACCTCATGTCTTTAAAAAGATATGTTTATTATACCATATTAATGAGTTTTTGTGAAGTTAATTGATTTTACCAATTTTTTATAATTTGTTTATTCTTTTATTTCTATAAAAAGAAGCTATAAATAGTATTCCTAGTATTATAGATAGTACTTGAACTGTTGCATTTTTTGTTATGAATAATCCAAATATTGACAAAAGTAAATAACTTACAAATAAAACCAAGTCAAAATTATACATTTGTACTCTATTTGTTCCTTTAGCATATATAACAAATACTATAGTAGATAAAACAGTAATATAAGTTATTATTACTCCAAACAGCCAATAAAGCAGAAATCCAAGTAGCATTAATAGAATAAAATAATTATTTTTTACCCACTCTTTCATTATTATCACCCCATACATTTTATGCATGTTTATTTGATTATAACAAAAAAAATGTCCATTAAAGGACATTAATTATTTTTTCTCTAACATAAAATATGAAAATCCTAAAATTCCATAACCAATATGAGCACCAACAGCTGGAGTAACTACTTTTAATTCTACTTTGCCAAACTGTGGATATTTTTCTTCAAAATACTTGCAAAGGTTTTTACCATCATCTTCACGTAATGTATGATAAATAAATAATTTTGCATCTTTACATTTATCTAAGTCAGTGCTAACTAGTTCAATTGCTCTTTCAACTGCTTTTTTATGTGATTTAATTTTTTCGAAGGTTACTATTTCTCCTTCTTTATTTATATTAAGAATTGGTTTGATCTTAATAATTGTTCCAACAAATCCTTTAGCACCACTCAAGCGCCCATTTCTAACTAGATACATAAGATTATCAACAACAAAATATGTATTATTATTATTGATTAAGTATTCAGTTCTTTCAAGAATTTCATTTACTGTTTTTCCTTCATCTACCATTTTCTTTGCTTCTAAAGCCATATATCCTTGGTTAAATGCTGATGTTTTAGTATTGACTACATGTATTTTAATTTTTCCTTCATATTCAGGAATGAGTGTTTCAACCATTTGTCCTATTGAACTCATTTTATATGATATTGAATACATTATAACATCTGTGTATCCTTCAGATACTAATTTATTTAACTCTTCCATAGCATTGCCTATTGTAGGCGCACTTGTAGAAGGAATACATTTTTCTTTATATATTCTTTCGTAAAATTCATCTGCTTTTATTTCGACTCCATCAATGTAATGCTCATCACCAAAGTTTATAATTGACCTTAATGTTATGATTTCAGGATCGTATCCTATATAGTCCAATCCAGCATTAACGTCTGTCATTATTGCGATTTTTTCCATTGTTCAGTCCTCCATTTTTATTATAAGACTCTTATATTATATATCAACAGTACATATATTTCAACATTTTTTATTTATTATATAAAAATAATATATCCTTTGCCACCTGTACTGCTGGGCCTTTCATATATATTTCATTGTTTTCTTTTGAAATTATTAACTTACCATATTCATAATTTGCGATCATTTCATTTGAAATTATTTTTTTCCTATTTAGCACCGAAAAAACTGCGCAAGTCCCACTCCCACATGCTTTTGTCCAACCAACGCCTCTTTCATATGTTTTTATTTTTACTTCATTTTCATTAATTACTCTAACGAAGTTGACATTTATTTTCTTTTCAAATATTTTATTTTCACAGAAGTACTTTCCCATATTATCTATTAAATCAAAATTTTCCACAATTATTACTAAGTGATGAGTAGTCATATATACAGCATTTACTTCTATTTCTTTGCCATCATATGCCATCATTTCTTCGAAGAATTCTTTTTTTTCAGAATTTATACTTAGTTTAGCACAAGAATAATCTGGTTTCCCCATATTTATTTTGTATAATCCATCTTCGCAAAATACTATTCTATCTCCTGATAAGGTTTTGATTGTGTATACTTTTTCACTTCTTTGATATTCATCATTAAGGAATCGTGCAACACACCTTATTCCATTTCCACACATAGGTGCTTCCGTGCCATCAGCATTAAAGAATCTTACACTTGGTTCTTTTTTATCATCAACTACAATTAATGTATCTGCACCTATGCCTATATATCTATTACATACTTTCTTTGTAAATTCGCTATAATTTATGTTCTTATTATGATTTATAATAATAAAATCATTCCCACACCCATGATATTTAAAACATTTTATAAACATATTTTATCTCCTTAAATAAGAAAAAAGCAGAATTGGTCTGCTTTCCTATTCAAAATCTTTTTTTGTTGTATTGAAATATTGTTTTTGACCATCTACTAAACGATATGGTTTAAACTGTTCCATATCATATAATAAAGTCAATTCTGTACCATCTTTATCCACTACATCTACACAATAATTTCCTTCTTGTAAATATACAACACTTAACTTTGATAATTTTGTATTTTTTAAGTTATCAGTATTAATATCTTCTTTATTCATATCATACACAACTGCTTTTAGCATTGTACAATCAACAACTGCTTCATCATCGATTTCAAAGTTACAATTTTTAAATCCTATTGCTTTAATTTTATTCTTCCCTTGAATATCAATTAATAAAAAGGCATTTTTATTAATTTTTCTTAATGTAGAAGGTAAAGAAACATAAGCTACGTATGTATTTTCATTAAATACACCATTTCCAATTACTTCTACGCTTTCTGGAATTACAACTCTAAAACCATCTTTTTTTGTTCCTTCTTGTTTTGATTCATCTATTTTTATTCCATATAGAACACCATTCACAATAAAGAATCCATTATTTTCAGCATAGACTTTTTCAGAGAACTTTGTTTGTTCAAACGTTGAAACTCCTACTTCTGTATTTTCAAAATCTAATTCAACTTTTTCTAAATTTTTGCATAATTCAAAAGCATGTGAACCAATCTTTTTAACTGATGAAGGAATTGTTATTTCTGTTAATCCAGTCATATAGAAGGCCCTATCACTAATTTCTACAACTGATGAAGGAATTGTAATATTTTTCAAATTTGTACAATTTGCAAAGGCATTTACTCCTATTTTCTTTACACCATCTGGAATATTAACTTTCTCAAGGCTAGTCATACCAATAAAACTTCCACTAGTAATATTCTTAAGAGTTTCTGGAAGAACAAGTTCTTTTAAAGCTATTGATTCTATTTTTTTAATAGATGTTACAGGTTTACCATTGTATTCACTTGGAACAACTAATTTTTTTCTCATAAAAATTCCACCGCGGTATAAGTCCTTAATGTCAGTTACTTCATAAGTACCGTCCATTTTTAACTCATATCTTAGTCTTCCGCTATCTGGAATTGATACAGTTATAATTATAAATACTAGTAAAAATACTAATAATGCTGACGCAACTATTCCATACATTTTTGCTTTTGGTGTAGAAAATATTTTTTTGAACATAATTAACTCCTTGAATAAATTAATTTCTATTTAATTATACATTATTTTTAAATAAAAAGCAAGTTATTATTTATAAATGAGTTTAATACGTTATTACTTTCAGTATATTAGTTTTCTAGATATTTACCAACAAACAAAGCAGTTAATTCTGCAAGCATCTTTTCAGTATCATTTATAACATTATCACCAAGGACTATAACAGCACCAATTAAATCGCCATATACAGTTATTGGTCTAATTACCACTGCACTAGAAATAGTTAACCCTTCACAGATTTCTATATTTGCTCCTCTTTCAAATATTTGAGTAGCCTTTTTTTGAATTTTATCATCTAATCTTATGTCAATTTTCTTACCGACAAAGTTTTTTCGAAAACCACTTGATACAGCTATTACTTTTTCCGTATCTGTTACAACTATTTCTTTTTTGCTTGATGCATGAACCGCATCAACATATTGTGTTATAAAATTATCTACACTTTCCACAAGAGAATATTTTCTTAAAATTATTGAATTATCATTAGAAGATATTTCTAAAGAGTCTCCTTCACGTATTCGTAAAGTTCTTCGCATTTCTTTTGGCACAACAATTCTTCCAAGTTCGTCAATTCTTCTTACTACACCGATTGATTTCATTTTTGTCACCTCTAAACTTAGTATTAGAAGTTTTTAACAATTTATACAATTATTTTATTATTTTTTCCAAAAATTCAGTCATTAAGTATAGCCAACTACGATCCCCATATTCTTTTGAAATTGTAATTATAAACATATGGTATTTATAGTCAATTGAAAATCTTCTGCTTATTGTGTATCCCGCATACATTACTTCATCACCTTTAAGCTTATTTGAGTAATTTTCAGGAATTTCAAGTTTAACCGATCTATCTTCTTCAATTACATTTGTTACTTCAATTCTTCGTAGTAATGCTTCTAGATATCTTTCTTCAACATAATTTAGAATATTATCACTTAATTTACCAAATCTATCTATTAATTCAGCAATTACATTATCACGATCTTCTTTTGTTTCAATTTTATTAATTTCTTTATGAATATAAATTATTATTGAATCATCGTTAACATATTCTTTTTCTACGTGTTTTGCAACTTGAATTTTGTAATTAATACGTTTCTTTTCTTCTATACCTTTAGCTTTATTGATTGCTTCATTAAGCAATTTCATATACATATCAATTCCTATAGAATTAATAAAACCTGATTGCTCGCGTCCTAAAATATCTCCAGCTCCTCTAATAGCTAAATCTCTTACTGCTATTTTATATCCGCTTCCAATACGATTATATTCTTTAATCGCTGAAAGTCTCTTCTCGGCAGCGCTTGATAAATTATTTTCTGATTTATATAAGAAATAAGCATAGGCTATTCTATCAGTTCTACCTACACGCCCTCGTATTTGGTACATTTGAGCTAACCCCAATCTACTTGCATCATCAACTATTAATGTATTAGAATTAGGAATATCTATTCCTGTTTCTATGATAGTTGTGCAAACCATTACATTATATACACCATCAATATAATCAGAAACAATATCTTCTAATTCATTTCTATTCATTTTTCCATGTCCAACACATATTTTTGCTTCTGGAACAAGACTTTGAATTTTCTTTGCCACAAGATAAATATCACTAACACGATTATGCAAATAAAACACTTGTCCATTACGTGCTAATTCACGATATATTGCTTCTCTTATAATTGTTTCTTCATACTCTAATACATATGTTTGAATTGGATATCTATCTTTAGGAGGAGTTTCTAATAAACTTAATGTTCTAATACCTGTAACAGCCATTTGCAATGTTCTTGGAATTGGTGTTGCTGTTAAAGTAATAACATTAACATTTTCTTTTAATTTCTTAATTTTTTCCTTATGCTCTACTCCAAATCTTTGCTCTTCGTCTATTATTAACAAACCTAAATCATTATACCCTATCTCTTTATTTAATAATCTGTGAGTCCCAACAATTATATCTATATCACCTTTTTTTAAGTCTTTAATAATTTCTTTTTGCTCATTTGGTGACACAAGTCGATTTAATAAAGCAACTCTTATACCATACTTACTAAATCGTTCTTTGAATGTATGATAATGTTGTCTTGTAAGAATTGTTGTTGGCGCCATATAAGCTACTTGTTTTCCTTCATATACCGTTTTAAAGGCCGCACGCATTGCCACTTCTGTTTTTCCAAACCCAACATCTCCACATACAAGTCTATCCATTAAAACACCATTTTCCATATCTGTTTTTATTTCATCAACAATTTTTATTTGATCTGGTGTCTCTTCGTACTCAAAATCATTTTCAAATTGTTTTTGAAGATCACTATCCTCTTTATATTTGAATCCTATATTTGAGCTTCTCTTTATTTGTAATTCTATGAGTTCCTTTGCAATACTTTCTAACTGATTTCTTACTGTTTGTTTTTTCTTTTCCCATTCATTCGTACCAACTTTGGTTAACTTCGGAACAACTCCTTCAGCGCCTAAATATTTTTCAAGATCAGTTATTTTCTCTACAGGAATTAACAAATCTAAATTTTCATATTGCAATTTAAGATAATCATTCTTTACTTTATTTAATTCAACAGTTTGTAATCCTAGATATTTACCAATTCCATAATCATAATGAACAATATAATCTCCTACATGTAAGTCATCTTTCGAGTTAATTTGCGATGTATTATCTTGTATATTTCTATATTTTGGTTTTTTAGATTTGCTTGACGAGAATAGTTCATTCACAGTTAGTACTTCATATTCACCGATAATTCCATATCCAATCGCATTATCACAATTGACTAAATGGAATTTTTCTTTTCCGGTATTAAAGAAATCATCAATAACTTCATATTTTATCTCGTTACCTTGTAACGTATCTTCGATAAGATCTTTTTGCGTGTCTGTACTATAAGTTAAATAAATATCAATATCAGTATCCTTCTTAGCCTTCACAAAATATTTCATATCATTATCATATTTTGTAACTTTGTAACTGTGAAAGTCATATATTCCATGTAGTTCAAGATTTTGCATAGCTTTTTTTGTTTCTGATAAATAGATATTCCTTTGAGAAAGCGCCATAACATAGCTTGCATCATCATAAAAAGAGAGTTCTAATTTATTTTCAGATGCTCTTGTTTCTAAATATCTTGACACTTCTGTTTGCAATTTTAATACTATATCTTCTAAATTGTTTATTTGATCATAGCACACAATGTATTTCATTTGTAAAGCATCAAAATAGTTAAAGAAATACTCATAGTTTTTGTCAATATATTTTATATATTTCAATAAATTATCATAATTTTTTAATTCTTTTATTTTAGTAAAGTCATCATCTAAATATTCAGATTGTCCTTTTTTTCGCAAATCATCCCATAATTTATCGATATCAAATGTCAATACCAATTCATTTATAGGATAAATTGTTGCACTATCAAGCATTTCGCCAGTTGACAATTGTGTTTTTTCATCAAATATTTTTAATGTTTCTATTTCATCAAACGATACATTTATTCTAATAGGATTTTTATACCCTATTGGAAAGACATCAATTACTTCACCTCTAACACTATATTGGCCTTGTTTGTAAGTAGTTGCTTCCCTTTCGTAACCTGATATAATTAAGTTTTTAATAAAACTATTTATATCAAGTTCTTCGCCTTTTCTTAATGTTATAATACCTTTTTCATAATTTTCAAATGATTGTAAAGGCCTTAAAATTGTTTGAATATCTGTAACAATAATACGTTTCTTTTTTTCATATATATTACTCAATGTATTAATTCGTTCTGATTTTAATTCATTACTGATCGCAAAGGCCTCTATAGATGCAAAATCATCTGCTAAGTATAAATTAACATCATCCAAACCTAAGACGTCTGTTAAAGTATCATAAGCTATATTTGCTTTGTAACTATTATTCAATACATATACTATACTTTGATTCTTTTCTTCTTTTAAAAGACTTGCGAGAAATAGTACATTTACATTTAGCGTCATACCTGCGCAAAAAAGGCTAGATTCTTCACCTTCCATTTTGCGAATAATTTCTTTTATATTATTGCTTTTTTTAAATAAATTTAAAATATTATTCATTTTGATTATACCTATTCATTAAATTTGGAAATGTTAGTTTTTGAAAATCATCATAGATGTTAGGAGCAATAATTAAAACTTTGTCTATTTTTTCTTTTTCTTCTTTATTAAATTTTCCAAGAACATAGTCAATAACATTTTCCTTTTTATCTATTCCTATTCTTATTCTTTTGATATTATTAGTTCCTAATAAATCAATTATATTTCTCATTCCATTATGACCTCCATGTGATCCTTTTTCGCGCATTCTTATACGACCAACAGGTAAATCTAAATCATCATGAACTATTAGAATGTCATCTATACTTATATTATAATATTGCATTACGCTTTTAACTGCTTCCCCAGATAAATTCATATATGTCATGGGCTTGCATAAACATACATCTCCATCTTCGGTTTTGGTGATTGCAATTTGCGATTTCAATTTACTAACAAGTTTAAAACTACATTTTAAATATGATGCAATGCTATCAACAAACATAAAACCCACATTATGTCTTGTGCCTTTGTATTTTATTCCTGGATTGCCTAATCCAACTATCAATTTCATAACCTTCACCACCTTATAACATAAAAGACCATAAGTTTCCTTATGGATTTTAATCTCTATTCATTTTTTGATTTTTATAACATTTGATAACATTTGATAAAAGCATAGCTGTTGTCATAGGTCCAATTCCTTTAGGAACAGGAGAAATGTAACTTGCTACGGTTTGAACATTTTCAAAATCTACATCACCACAAATTTTTCCCATAACTCTATTAGTACCTATATCAACAACAACGGCATCTTTTTTCACCATATCCGCAGTAATAAATCTAGGTTTCCCTATTGCAACAGCTAGTATATCTGCTCTTTTAGTTATGTCTTTTAAATTTGTTGTATGAGAGTGTGCAATTGTTACAGTTGCATTTTCTTTCAAAAATAACATTGCTAATGGTTTCCCAACTACAATACTTCTTCCAACAATAACAACATTCTTTCCAGAAATATCAATATTATTATTTTTAAGTAAAGTAATAACTCCTTGTGCTGTTGCTGGTACTACACATGGTAAATCTTTTATTAGTTTTCCTTGATTATAAATACTTAACCCATCTACATCTTTCATTGGGTCTACAGAATTTAAAATTGTTTCTGTGTCTATATGTTTTGGCAGAGGAGTTTGCACCATTATAGCATTAACAGTTTTATCTTTATTTAAATCAGAAATAATATTTAGAATTTCCCTTTGGCTTATGTTTTCAGGTAGTTTTAAAATCTTTGTATTTATTCCGACTTCTGCACATGCTTTTTCTTTACTCTCAAGATAAATCATACTTGATTGGTCATTACCAATGTGTAATATTGCAAGAGTAATTTCTTCATCTTGTCTTGCTACTTCTTCAGCTATTTTTTTTCTAATAACTTCTGCAGTTCTTAATCCATCAAGAATCATGTTTTAGTACCTCCTTACAAGAAAAACCCAAAGATTATTTCTTCTTTGGTTTTATAGTTAGTTCTTCATCGTCATCATAGCCATCTTCATCGTCATCATCTTCTTCATCAACGTCATAGCCATTTCCGAACAATAATTCTTCTTCTATATCATCTTTTTCTTCTTCATCATCGTCTTCTTCGTCGTCATCTTCATCGTCAAATTGATTATCGTAACTATCTTTACTATCGCCATAATAATAATCATCATCTTTTAACTCATTGTTAACAACGTCTTCATCATCACCATATGGATCATCTAAATATGCTCCGTCTTTTTCTAATAATTCGTGTCTTTGACGGCTCTTTAAATCCCATAGTTTAACACCTTTTTTATCTTCACCACAGCAAATAAAGTAACCACAGAGCATAAAGTCATTTACAAATTGACTATACATTTCTAAGTTATCACTTACTTTTAAACCTTTTAATTCAAAAACTTCTTTAGCTAGATTTTGAATACTATGAGGTTTTCTTTTTTTCTCCATAAGTTCTTTTGCTATCTCAAGTAATGAATCATTCTCGTACATTATATTTCTCCTTTTATTTTTCATTATCTATATTTTATACTAAAATTTCTTTTTTTTCAAGTATTATATTAGAAAGAATATCGTTAAAACGATTGCACCTGGTAAACGTAAGAAAAAAATTATTATGATTGTCCATATGTTTATGGGAATGTTTATGTTTATAAAAGATCCTATAACATTAAAAACAAATATTAATACTAATGCAATCAACACTGATTTAAAAAACCATTTTATAAATTTCATAACATCACCCATATATAATATATGAACTAGTTTTTGATTTTATTCTTCTTTTAATACCTTATATATATTCTTTTCTGTTCGCTCATGTGTTAATGGAGTTATTGAGATATATCCATTCATAACACAGGAAGTATCAAGGAATATATTATTATAATTATTATCTGTTACATTTTCACCAAATTGTTTTTTTCCATTTTCAAAATCAATAAAATATGTAACAAAATTACAATATCCTTGCTTAGTTATTTTTATTCCTTTTGGGTCAATAGGTATATTTACGTTATATAAATTCCATTTATCTAATAAATGTTTATTCTTAATGAATTCTAAAAGTTTATCTAGATACTTTTCAAATCCTAAAAAAGATTCTCCATCACATGAAAGTGCAATAGCTTTTTTGCCCATACTTGAGGCCTCAAACGTTGCAGCGACTGTTCCTGAATACATGATGTCATAGCCTACATTATATCCTTTATTAACCCCTGATAAAAGTATATCAAAGTCATAATTTAATCCGTAGTATGCGTATCTAACACAATCTGCAGGAGTTGAATCAACATAATACGCTTTTACATCATTAAACAAATTACTTTCTCCAACATCTATTTTAGTTCTCAAAGTTATAGAGTGGCTTTTAGCACTTTGTTCTGTTTTGGGAGCAACAACAAGAACATCTCCATACTTTTTAGCTTCATTTACAAGCAATTTAATACCTTCTGCTTGAATTCCATCATCATTAGTTATTAATATTTTTAAAGCCATCCTGTTTTTTCACCCTTAAATTCTTTTAATTTTTTATCGCAATCTTTAATAAGTTTTTTTATTTCTTCTTTTTCGTATAAAGTTGCTCCACTAGCTCGTGAATGCCCTCCTCCACGATATTTTGATGCTATATCATTAATCTCTAAAAATCTAGATCTTAATCTAACTCTAATTGAACCATCGGTATTATCAATAAATGCAATCCATATTAGTGAACCTTTTATAGAGTCGAGCGAACCAACAACCATACTAGCTTCATTAGGTGTTAATCCAAATTTATCTTGCATTTCTTTAGTTACATATATATATGCTACTCCATTTTTAGAAATTTTCATCTTTCTGTATACTTCTCCTTGAAGTTTATACATATTGAAATCTTTTAAGTACAAATTTGCATACATAAGTTCCAAATCAATTCCATATGATAATAAACGTCCAGCACGTATTAATGTTTCTTCATCAATAGAGTATTTAAATCTTCCCGTATCTGTTACCATACCCATATATAGTAATTTTGCTGATTTTTGATTTAGTAAAAGTTTGTTTTCTGATTCTTCAACTATTTTTACAATAAGCTCACACGCAGAAGAAAGTTCATCTTCCACATAATTAATCATTCCATAAGGTTGCACATTAGGATGATGGTCTATTTTAATAATATAATTGTTATCTATATTCACACTATTAGATACTCTTTCTAAGTTTGCAGTATCAACAATTATAATTAATGCATCATTATAATTATTATCCGTATTCTCATCTTCTGAATCAATAAAGTTTAGGTCTTTTGAATAGTCATTAGCATATACTTTAACTTCTTTTTCAGGATAACTGTTTTTAATAATTTCGCGTAATCCTAAAGATGCACCAATACAGTCGCCATCAGGTCTTTGATGTCTTAATATTATTATCTTTTTATATTCTTCAATCTTTTCAATTATCTTATTTGTCATTTTTTCACCCTTTTACTACTTACATAAATTATCTAAATCTTTTAACATATTATCTGCTATTTCAAAGTTTTTAACTGTAGCTCCACTAGTTTTAGCGTGTCCACCCCCGCCATATTTTACAGCTATAGGATTAATATTATATTTATTAGATCTTATTTCACATATGATTCCATTTCCTTTATCTTCTGTAAAATTAACCCATATATCAATACCTTTAATTCCACTCATTGTATTTACCATACCTCGAGAAATTGTAAATATATCTGTATTTAATTGAGCAAATTCTTCAGCTGTAGTTTTAATATAAGCCACATTATGTTCTGTAAATTTCATTTTTAACACAAATTTGGCACGTAAAACAACCATATCTAAATCATCTAGGTATAGATTATTATAAATATTCATCATATCTATATTGCTTTCTAATAGTTTTGATGCGATAGTAAATGTTCTTGAACTTGTTGAATCATAACGGAATCTGCCACTATCTGTTACCATTCCTGTAAATAACGCTTCAGCAGCTTTTGTATTTATAATCATTTTTTGTTTAATGGCAATATTTGCTATTAATCCACAACAGCTTTCGAATGTGTCATCAACTATTTCCATATCAGCAAACTTTTCTCGCATTATATGATGATCTATTTTAATCATATATTTACCTTTTAAATATCTATCATCCGATATTAAGGATTTTTCCGAACAATCTAAAACTACAACTAATGCATCTTCATACTCTAGATCATCTACCATATCTACATTTCCCATAAACTTAAGTCTTTGGTTAATATCACCTACAGCATAGACTTTCTTTTCGGGAAAATTTGTTTCAATAATTTCTTTCAAGCCAAATTGACTACCTAATGCATCTCCATCTGGCTTTGAATGTCTATGAATTATTATTGTTTCAAATTGTTTAATTTTATTTATTATTTTCTTATACATATATGTAACCTCATAAACTAAGTTTACCATAAATTTCTCTTTTTTACAATTATTATTTTATTTTATCATATTTTCTTTATCACTTCATATTATTTAGTAGAGGTGATTTAGTGGCAGTCGTTGCTTATAATGAAGCTGAAGTAAAACTTCTCGCGAGACTTTTACGTGCTGAAGCTGAAGGCGAAGGTCAACTAGGCATGTTAATGGTAGGTAACGTAGGTATAAATCGTGTTCGAGCAAATTGTCACGATTTTAAAAGCATTACTTCCATAACCCAAATGGTGTACCAACATCCTGGAGGTTTTGAGTCAACTTTATATAGTTATTTTTATCAAGCGGCCCGTTCTATAGAAATTAAATTAGCAAGAAGAGTAATTAATGGTGAAAGATTTAACCCTGCAACTAGAGCATTGTGGTTCTATTCAACTTATACACCAGGTTGTAAATCTAAATGGTACAATCAATGGAATAGTGGAAAATATAAGAATCATTGCTTTTATGCTCCTCTAGCAAGCGCAAAATGTTATTAAGGAGGTATTTATGAATTATTATCAACAACCATTCCCGCCTTTTCAACCCGGAATCCCATACCCATTTCAGCCAAATTATCCTAATGATGTTCAACAAGACGAATTAGCAAGTGAGCAATCTTATATTGAAAATATTCTAAGGGATAATTTAAACAAAGTCGCTACAGTTTATATGAATTTTGAAAATAGTCAGTGGGGATCTAAAATTTTCAAAGGTGTTTTAAAAGGTGCTGGAAAAGACCATATCATTTTAAAAGATATTCAATCAGAAACTCGTTATGTTCTTTTGATGGTTTATTTAAATTACATAACATTTGATGAAAGAATAGAATATGATTACCCATATCGTAAAAAAGAAGAATAATTATTTTTTTGTTGTTTCTTTATGCAAATAATGATAAACTATACACATGGAGGTTTTTGCTATGTGTATTTTTTGTAATATTATTTCTGGAGAAATCCCTTCATATAAAGTTTATGAAGATGATAACTTTTATGCTTTTTTAGATATTTCTCAAGCAACTTATGGTCACACTTTAGTTGTTCCTAAACAACATTTTGAAAATTTATTTGCAATGCCTGATTTTCTACTAGAAAAAATGTTAATTCTTGTAAGAGATTTAGCAAGTAAAATTAAAACTGCAACTAATTGCAAAGGCATAAATATCCTTAACAATAACGGCGAAGCAGCTGGACAATCCGTTCATCATTTTCACATTCATATAATTCCAAGATATGATAACGATAACTTTAGCATAAAAGCTATCGAAAATAAACTGAATAATGAAGAATTTAAAGCTTTGCTTTTTAAAATCAATTCAATTTAAAAGTCCTTTATTTAAGGACTTTTTCCTTTTTTTATTCGTTTTTAAGCGCATCTATTGGTTTTTTCAAACTAGCAATAATTGCAGGTATTAGTCCCGCTAATAAGGTAATAATCACATTGGCAATTATTAACATAGTCACAATATCATATCTAAATTTTATTAAATCTACACTGTTAATTGTAGTAGCCAAAGATACGTTTTCTTTAATTATATTTTGTACAATTTCATTTATTGGTTTCTTAAAAATATTAGCAAGAATAAATCCCAATATCCCTGACATTAGACCTATAATTAAATTTTCACTACAAAATATTGAAATTACATCTATTCTTCTTGCACCAATACTTCTTAATATACCTATTTCTTTTTGTCTTTCCAAGACCGAAATATATGTGATTATTGATATCATAATAGTGCTTACTACTAAAGAAATTAATGCGAATATTATTAATACTTTTGTTAGTATTTTTATAAAAGATGAAAATTCTTCAGCAATTGTGCTCATATAATCACGATAATAAACATTACTTATATCATTAAAAATATCATTATCTTTTATAGTTTTTTCTATATACTTTCTATCATCAAATGTTTTTGTATAAATTTGAACTCTGTTAATTTGTTCAACTAAACCTAATTCTTTTAACTGCTCTTCATATAAATATTCTTTTGTATAACTTACTGTTTCACTTTTTATATCAGTAAAAGGTTTTCCAGAAAAAACATCTTTTTCAATTCCGTATTTTTGTTGGGCTTTTCCAATCTCAGATTTTTTTGCACTATCTATTATGTAATCAGTAAGTTCTTTCGTATACACTATCCCTTGTGAATACAATCCAAAACTATTTTGTTTTGATTCTCTAATTATTGCTGTTATTTTTATTTTTGGAAATGAATTTATTTCGCCATTTATTTTTTTAATAAATACATCTTTTTCTTCATCATAAACATACATATTATTATTTTCAATTAATATATATTCTTGACCAATTATATCTTCATATTTATAAGAATCATTCTTATAATCTAATCCAAGGTATTTTAAGATATTAGAATTTATAACATTATATTTATCAACAACAAGAGCTATTTCATTATATTTTGTTGGCATAGTTCCATAAATTACATCATACTCATATTCCATTAATGAACTTTCATTCATTTCTGTAAAATAGCTATTATATATTTTTTTAAGTCCTTCAGTGTTTTCTTTATATAGATTAAATTTCACTGATCTATTATAATTAATTATATCATAATGTGATTTATCAAGATTTTTAATTATTTTTAATAAATTTCTATCCATATTATTGTTATGCTCATAACTTGTTATATTATGACTTACATAAATTTGATCCGTTTCTGGATATTCTACTATGTTATTAATTATATTACCACTAGACTTATAAATACTGTTGCTACTAATTATAATAGGTTTATCTTTTAAAGCATTTTCCTGAACTTTAGTAATATAATCGGACACTCCTTGTGATAGTGTTATCACTAATATAACAGCGACTATACCTATACATCCTGCAAATATTGTTGCTACTGTTCTAAAGACTTTTGTTAATATATTTTTATAACTTAACATTAAGCTCATAAAGAAAGTCATATGTACTTTATTTATTTCTTTTTTATCTATAGACTTTTGTTCCTTTATAATATTGTCACTAACAATCATTCCATCAGCCATTCTTATGATACGATCGCTATACTCTTTGGCTAATTTCTCGTTATGAGTCACCATAATAACTAACTTATCCTTAGAAATCTCTTTAAGGATATTTATTATTTCTATTGATGTGTTTGAATCTAAGCTTCCTGTGGGCTCATCAGCAAGAATTATTTCTGGATTATTAACTAACGCTCTTGCAATTGCTACACGTTGTGCTTCGCCTCCAGATAATTCTTGAGGTTTTTTATTTTCTTTTCCAGTCAAACCTACTTTGTTGATAATTTCTTGTACTTTTGCTTTTATATTTTTGTTCTTTTCTTTATTTAATTTTAATGTTAATGCAATATTGTCATACACATTTAAATGATTAATTAGGTTAAAACTTTGAAATACAAAGCCTACCATTGAATTCCTATATGCATCTAATTTTTTGGGACTTAGTTTATCCAAATCTAAATTATCAATATAAAGATTTCCTCTATCTAATTTGTCTAAACCTCCAATAATGTTTAATAAGGTTGTTTTCCCACATCCACTTGGTCCTAAGATAGAAACAAAGCCTACATTATCAAATTTTATATTTATTCCTTTTAATACTTCTTGAGTGTAATTTCTTTTTTTATAACTTTTATAAACTTCTTTTAGTTCTAGCATTTTTTCACCTCCATAATTATGAATTTATTATACTATTTTATTTAAACAAACGCAAGAAAAGCATTAAAAGTTTTATCTTTTAATGCTTTATTCATTTTATTCATCTTTATCAGAATCATCTTTTTCATTTGTTTCTTCTTCATTATCCTTAGAATCATCTAAGAATTTGTAATCTTCATCATAGGTTACATTTTCTTTAGTTTCATCATCTTCTACTTCCTCTTCATCGCTTCTTGGAACAATTGCTATTGAAGCGGCAACTTGTCCTTGATTTAATTTAATTATGCATACACCTTGTGTATCTCTTCCTATTGTAAGTATTTGTTCTAGATGCGTTCTAATAACCATTCCTTTATCAGTAATTACCAATAAGTCTTCATCACCGCGTACTGTTGTCAAAGCAATCATTTTACCGTTTTTATTTGTTATATTTAATGCTTTAACACCTTTTCCTCCACGTACTTGTACTCTAAACGCATCGACATTAGTTCTCTTGCCATAGCCTTTTTCAGTTACGATTACGATTTCATCGCCATCTGTATTTACTATAGCCATACCAACCATTTTTTCGCCTTCTTCAATTTTCAATCCACGGACTCCAGCAGAAATTCTTCCCATTGGACGGATATCACTTTCACTAAAACGAATTCCTTTTCCGTTTGAAGCGCCTAATATTATATCCTTTTCGCCATCTGTTATATCTACTTTAAATAATTCATCGCCATCATTTAATAGAATGGCTCTTATTCCATTAGTTCTAATGTTTTCAAATGCGGAAATTTCTGTCTTTTTTACTATTCCTTGGCGTGTTGCAAAGATGAAATAACCATTTGTTTCATTTTCAGGATCAACGTTAAGAACAGTTGCTAATTTTTCGCCTTCTTCAAAGTTAAGTAAATTTACAATTGGTAAACCTTTTGCGTTCCTTCCACTTACTGGAATTTGGAATGCTCTTAGTTTATAAACTTTACCTAATGATGAGAAGAACAATAAATTGTCATGTGAAGAAGTAAATAATACTTTTTCTATAAAATCATCATCAGCAAGTTTTGCCCCTGTGATACCTTTTCCACCTCTATTTTGGGCTCTATATGTATCCACAGTTAATCTCTTAACATAACCTTTTTTCGTTACTGTAATAATAACATCTTCAACAGGAATTAAGTCAGCATCTTCTATATCTAAATCATCATTTGCATTAATTTCTGTTCTTCGTTTATCACCAAATTTTTCTTTAATTTCTGTTAATTCTTTTATAATGATGTCTAATTTTCTCTGATGATTTTTCAATATATCTTTATAATCTAGTATATCTCTCTTTAATGATTCTAATTCTTCTTTTAGTTTATCAGTTTCTAGGCCAGTTAATCTTTGAAGTTTCATATCAAGAATAGCCTTAGTTTGAATTTCAGTTAAACCAAATTCTTTCATTAAACTTTGAGAAGCTTCTTCTGTTGTTGCAGATTTTTTGATTATTTGAATGACTAAATCAATGTTACCTAACGCAACTAGTAAACCTTCTATTATATGAGCTCTTGCTTCAGCTTTTTCCAAATCAAATTTTGTTCTTCTAGTTATAACTTCTATTTGATGTTCTAGATAACACTCAAGGATTTCTTTTAAATTTAAAACTTTAGGTTGTCCTTTGTCTATAGCAAGCATATTAATTCCATAAGAAATTTGTAGTTGTGTATGCTTGTATAAGTTATTTAGAACAACATTGGGATTTGCATCTTTTCTAAGTTCAATAACAATTTTTATTTCATCGCCAGCAGAATAATCTTGTAAATTAACTATTCCATCAATAATTTTTTCTCTTACTGTTTCTGCAATTCTCTCAAGTAATCTTGTTTTGTTAACTGTATATGGTATTTCTTTTACAACTATTTCAGTTTTACCATTACCTTTGTCAACAAACTCCGTTTTTGCACGTACAGTAATTGTTCCAGAACCAGTCAAATATGCCTTTCTAACTTGAGATAAACCTAATATGTATCCTCCAGTCGGAAAATCTGGACCTTTTATGTAGCTCATTAATCCTTCGATTGATATACTTGGATTTTTCATTAATGCCATAATTCCATCAATAACTTCGCCTAAGTTATGAGGAGGAATATTAGTAGCCATACCTACTGCAATTCCTGTAGTGCCGTTTACTAACAAGTTTGGAAATCTACATGGAAGTACAACAGGTTCTCGCTCTGTGCCATCATAGTTATCAGCAAAATCTACAGTATTTTTTCCTAAATCTCGCAAAAGTTCCATTGCAATTTTGCTCATTCTTGCTTCTGTATAACGCATTGCGGCAGCAGGGTCACCATCTATACTACCAAAATTGCCTTGACCATCTACTAATGGATATCTATAACTAAAATCTTGAGCCATTCTTACCATTGATTCGTAAATTGCTGAATCACCATGTGGATGGAATTTACCCATTACATCTCCAACAATACGTGCCGACTTTTTATAAGGCTTATCAGAATCAACGCCTAACACATCCATTGCATATAAGATTCTTCTATGAACTGGTTTCATTCCATCTCTTACATCTGGCAAAGCACGAGCTATTATTACACTCATTGCATAGCTTAAGAATGATTCTTTCATTTTTCTAGATAAATCTACTTCTTTTACTCCACCATAATGATGACCATCTATAACATTGTCATCTGAATTTTCAATTATTTGGGGCTGAGTCTCAAATAGTTCATCTTTTTCTTTATCTGTATTTTTATCCATAATTTATCCTTTTCTCTTAGTAATCTAAATTACCAACATAAACAGCATTTTCTTCAATAAATTCACGTCTTGGAGCTACATCATCTCCCATTAACATGCTAAAGACTGTATCAGCTTCAATCGCATCGCTTAATGTAACTTGAAGTAGTGTTCTATTAGCTGGGTTCATTGTTGTTTCCCAAAGTTGCTCCGCGTTCATTTCACCTAATCCTTTATATCTTTGAATAGATGGTTTAGCAGTTTTAGGGAAAGTATCTAGTATTTTTTGTAATTCTTCATCACTATAAGCGTATTCCACTCTTTTACTTTGGCTAATTTTGTAAAGCGGTGGTTGAGCTATATAAACATATCCTTTTTCAATAAGAGGTTTCATAAATCTATAGAATAATGTTAGTAATAACGTAGCGATATGAGCTCCATCGACATCAGCATCGGTCATAATTACAATTTTATGATACCTTGCAGAATCTATGTTAAATTCATCACCAATACCTGTACCAAAAGCTTGAATCATTGAAATGATTTCCTTATTGCCTAAGGCTCTATCCATTCTTGCTTTTTCTACATTTAATACTTTACCTCTTAATGGTAATATTGCTTGATATTCTGCGTCACGGCCTTTTTTTGCGGATCCACCGGCAGAATCACCTTCGACTATATATATTTCACATTTTGATGGGTCTTTAGAACGACAATCAGCAAGTTTTGATGCCATACCTAATGATTCTAGGGGGCTCTTTCTTCTAGTTGCTTCTCTTGCTTTTTTGGCAGCTAATCTTGCTCTACTTGCTAGCAATGATTTTTCAACAATATCCTTTGCAGCCTGTGGATTTTCTTTCAAAAACGCATCTAGTCCATCAGTTAAAACTTGTGATGTTATTCTACGAACTTCAGTATTACCTAATTTTGCTTTAGTTTGTCCCTCAAATTGAGGATCAGGATGTCTACAACTAATAATAGCAGTTAATCCTTCTCTAACATCATCACCTGTTAAAGATTCATCTTTTCTAAATATATTATTTGCTTTTCCATATGTATTTAAAACTCTTGTTAACGCATTTCTAAAACCTTCTTCATGAGTTCCACCTTCTGGAGTATAGATGTTGTTAATAAATGAATATATTGAACTATTATAATCATCGGTATATTGCATCGCAATTTCGACTTCAACTTTATCAAGAGTTTTATCAACATAAAAAATGTTATTATGAATTGGGTTGCTACTTTTATTACTATTTAGAAAAGCAACATATTCAATTATACCGCCTTCATAACAATAAGAAACTTTCTTAATATGCTCTGGATTACGAGAATCTGTTAAAGTCAATCTTAATCCTTTATTTAAAAAGGCGCTTTGTTGCAAATGAGAACGAATAGTTTCATATACAAATGTTGTAGTATCCCTAAATATTTCAGCATCAGGTTTAAAAATTACCTTTGTTCCGTGCTCTTCTGTCTCGCCAATCACTCTCAATTTATACAATCTTTTACCACGCTCATATTCTTGCTCGAATATTTGGCCATCTCTTTTTATAATTACATGTAATTTTTCACTTAAGGCATTAACTACACTGGCACCTACACCATGAAGGCCACCAGAAACTTTGTAAGATGAACCATCAAATTTTCCTCCGGCATGCAAAATTGTAAATACAGCTTCAGCAGCACTTTCTCCGGTTTTCTTGTGAATAGCAGTTGGTACACCTCTACCATTATCTTGCACAGAAATAAAGCCATCTGGAAGTATTTCAACTTCTATATGTGTACAAACTCCAGCTAAGCACTCATCTATTGAGTTATCCACAATTTCCCAAACCAAGTGATGCAATCCTCGTTCACCTGTTGAACCAATATACATACCTGGACGTCTTCTAACGGCTTCTAAGCCTTCTAATATTTGTATATTACCACTACTATAAGTTTCATCTTTTGGCATAGTTCCACCTCACCTTTATATTTTTATTAAATTACTTTCTTTTATTATATCATTAGTTATATATTTTAATGATGTTGTTGTAATAAATACTTGTTGTTCATTTTTAACCAATTTTATCAAATCTTGCTGGCGTTCTTCATCTAATTCACCAAATACGTCATCTAAAATCACTACAATTTCACCTTTTGACCTTGCAATAAGCTTTGCTAGAGCCATTTTTATTGTAAGTGAAACAGTTTTTTGCTGGCCTTGTGAAGCATAATCACTAGCAATTTTATTATTAACATAAATTTTAAAGTCATCTCTATGTGGTCCACACGTTGTTGTTTGTGCAAACAAATCACTTTTTAATTTATTATTCATTTCTATTTCAATATCATTTTCACAAACATTAGGAATGTATTCTAATTTATCGATTTCTTTTCCTTTTGTTATTTCTTTAACGCTCTCATCAACTAAAACATTTAATGAATCTATAAATTTTTTTCTATATTTAATAATCCCTTTTGCCTTATCAGCCAAAGAGTTTGTATACAATTTTAGTAAAGTCTCGTTGTTATTTGACAAATTATGGCCATCATAATTAATATCTTTTAATAATTCATTTTTTTCCTTCAATAATCTATTATACTCCGTTAATAAAGATAAATACTCTTTACTTAGCTGTGAAATATTCACATCTAAGAATCTTCTTCTATATTTTGGATCACCATTTACCAATTTTAAATCTTCTGGACTAAAAACAACTACATTTAGATATCCAATATGTTGGCTTAAAGATTTATAGTTCAGTGAGTTTTTTGTTAATTTCTTTTGACCATTATTGTAATAAAGCACAACTTTTTCTTCTTTGCCATTATTATCCAATATAGAAATAATATTATAATAATTTTTATTTTCTAATACAATTTCAGAATCAAAATTAGTACGATATGATTTACACATGCCAATCATATATATAGCTTCCATAAGTGAAGTTTTGCCTGTAGCATTGTTACCCAAAATAATATTAATTCCTTTTTTTAAAAAGAATTCCTTATTTTCATAGCATCTAAAGTTGTTTAATGTGATTTTTTTAAGATATTTCATTTACTATAACTTCTATTTCCTTAAATCTAATGTGATATCCAGGATAAATCTTTCTACCACGTCGACTTTCTTCTTCACCATTCACATAAACTTTTTCTTCTTCTAAAAAGAATTTAGCTTCTGATCCATTTGCAATTATTCCAACAAGTTTTAATAATTGTCCAAGTTTTATATACTCTGTCTTTATTGTAATATTTTTAATCATTTCATTCACCTATAACATATATATTATATCACTTTTCAATTGAAAAATCTAGTCCTTTTTATATTTTTTTGATTTTTGCCCTTTTATTTCGGTTCTGTTGCATTTTTGAGTTTTCCAACAATATTGTCGGTTTTTTATAAAAACTGCTTATATTTGAATTTTTAATACATGAATATTTGAATTTTTCGATAAAATTCACTAATTTTTTTAAGTGCTCTTTCTATATATTATATAGTAATAATTTTACATGTTTTTTATCATAAGTTATCAACATTTTATTTAAAGTTATCAACATTTTATTTAAAGTTATCAACATAATCACTTTTAAAGTGCATTATATACATATTTATGTATATACATAAATATGTTTTAGTATTTATTTGTTTTTTTATTATTTGTGATAAATAAGTTGTTTTAAAGATTGTTTTTAACTAAATGTTTAATTGATAGAAATTAGCTATTTATTATAATGCCTTGGGTATTTTTTTAATTTAAGAATTTGTGGACTTTGCCTATAAATTATTATGTCACAAATAAATATAATATAAATTATTAAAATTTATCACTACTATACATAATTACATATTTACATACTAATTAGTATGATTGTTTGATTATACTGTTTTTTTGATGATTCATTATGTTTTTTTATTAGTTATTTTGAATCATATTCCAAATTGTTTTAAATATCTATTTAAATAAATATGAGTGTTTAAGTATTTTATATTACAACGTGTAATCGTATTTACATGTTGTTCTTTTAATCGAAAGAATAAAGTTACTTAATCAATACCCTTCTAGATACGATGGTGATATTTCGTGTTATTCTATGCAAAAATTCAAGTAAAAAGATGTTATTTTATCATTAATTATACATAATTACGTAAATATGTATAATTAATCAAATAATTATATTCTTATTTTTAGCTTTGTATCTATTAATCTTAAAATATAACTTTATTTATTTTCGTTTACTTGGTATATTTGTTATTCTTTTTATTTTTTATAACAAAAAATATTATCTAATTTTATGTAGACATTAAATATATTACAATATGCAATTTGTTAACTATTCAATTTCTCGCTTAAGCATTTTCTATTTTTTTTATAATTTTCGTAATTATTATCTACGATACTTAAATTTACTCCAAATACTCAAATTTGCCTTTCTTTTGGTTGATTAAATATCTATATTCAATTTATAATAACTACAAAGCATCTATAAATTTACATACACCATTGACAATAATTAGATTATTAAGAAGCACACAAGAATACATATTTACATATATACATATTTATTGTTCTTTATTACAATATTTCATTTAAAGTCATCAGATAAATAGATCAATAAATTAAATAAATTTTAAAAATAAGTATACATATTTACACATTTACATAAACTAGTAATTGTACATATAATATCTATTAATACTTATTGAGAATAAAAATCTTATTGTAGCATTTAAAACTCAAGCATATATTACATATATACATGTAAACATATGCAATTTATAAGCATCAATCAAATTAATATTTTATTTATTTGTAAACTGAATTAATTTCTGTAAACAAATATTAAAATACATACATATTTACATATATACATATAAATTTAATTGTATTCATGAATAATATACAAATTAAAAGTTCTCATTTTAGTCCCTAAAAATTAAAATAGCATACACATTTACATATATACATATTTATTGTAGCCATCAATTATATTACTCACTATAACATTTTTTAAAATTAATATAATAATATAAGGACATTAAATTTATATACATATTTACATATATACATATATATTGTAGTATATTTATTCAATCATACTAGATATAAGAATCATATTCAAACAAATAAAGACTATTCTTAAATTACATATTTACATATATACATATTTATTGCAACTTCTAATTTTTCAATCTTATTAATTTTTAAAACATTTATTTATAAATTGACTAATAAGAGTCGAAAATATCAAAACATATATACATAAATACATATATACATAAATATAGAACATTTATATTCGTTAGTTTAGTAACTAAATAATAAAATATGCTACTTAATATAAAATTTTTAAAATGAATTTGTTAATTATGTATTACTTAATTAAATTAAAAACGCTAAGAAACTATTTTTTATGACCAAAAAGAACAGGTAATGACATTTTTATACATATATACATAAAAAAATAAATAAATATTTACATAAATCTATTTGATTTTGTTTTAAAGTATGTTATAATTTATAAGTAAGATATTTATTTATATAACAAATGAAAATATTTTAAGATTTAATTACATATATACATAAATACATACATATTGTCTCGTTTAAAAGCATTATTTCTGTATTTAAATAAATATGTATATACATATGTATGTAATTATGTTTATCAAATACGTATTTATGTATTTATGTTTTTATTTATTTATGTATAAATATCTTCTATATGTATTTACATATTTATTTAAATCAATAAAACAATACTTATGGTTTTATTTAAATATTTAATTACATTTTTATTTATTTACATACATACATAAATATACATTAAAAATACGATTTTTTAGCCTTTTTTAGCCTTTTGAAATTTCGTCTACAATCGTTTTTAAATAGTTGGGTTAATTAGTTTATGTTTTTAACATCAAAATTGATTTTAGGCTAAATTTTTAGAGAATTTTTTTAAATCAAAAACACATTTTTGTTGTATGGTTTATTATTTACAAGTGGTATTCAGTTATTGTACGCTTTTATTGCTTTAATTATAACGCAATGCTTTCAAAAATGTGCTTTATGTCTGAAATATTTCTTATTTTGTAGATGTATTTATGTAAGTATGGTTTTATGTAAAAATGTATTTATGGTTTCAAATAAAAATATGAGTTTAGTTTTATGTAAGTATGTATTTATGTATTTACACTTTTATGGTTTAAACAAGGAGGTATATATGAACACACCATTTAAGAAAAGAGATAACCCTTTATCTTTAGGTAGCAAACCTGCTGTTACTCCACAAGAATCTGATGATAGGGTTAAGTACACAGCAACTATGGAAAAAGATTTGCGTGTTAGAGTTAAAATAGCTTCAGCGAAGAGTAGTTTATCATTTTCCCAATTTATTGAAGAAGCTGTTAAAGAAAAACTCGGAAGAGAGGGATTCTAATGGCTATTGTTTCAGCATTTTGTAAAAAGGGTGGAGTTGGCAAAAGTACTTTTATCGGCTTTTTGGCTCATTATTATGCAACACAAGGAAAAAAGGTCCTTATCATTAGTACCGATGACCAAAATAGTATCTTTAAAATCTTTGGAATTCAAGATGATGGTGAAGAAAACTATCTAGAATTCTTGTTAGCTAAACGTGCAGAGTTAGGAGATATCCTAATTGAGGCTCGTGAGAATCTTTATTTGATCAAATCATTGAATACTGACAATATGTCACTAAAATTAACTCTTGAAAGAAGTCAAGAAAAGGTTATTAGAAATATGTTGAAGGATTATAGTACATTCTTTGATTATATTTTTATTGATTTCCCACCATCTAGTAACCGTTTAACAGAAGTTTTATTAGATATGAGTGATGCTATTTTAATAGTTGTTGGATTAGATAGCTTAGGATTAGACGGATTCTTTAATACTATTCAATACTTTGTTGATAAAGATATTGACTTGGACAGTATTAAATACATTATCCCTAATGGTTATAGTGGTAATAGACGTGCTCCTAAAATATCATTAGAGAAGCTAAAACTACAAGCTAAAGACTTTACTCCTAACGCAGTAATTCTTGAACCATTACAAGAAAGATCTATAATTAAAAACTTGCAGGCGGGTGGCATTTCACCTTTTGATGAAGTAGAACTTGAACGTTATGACGCAAATGCTAAGGCACAATTAAAAGAAACATTAATTAATCTATTAAAACAAATTAAAATATGATAAGTATTTATGTATTTATGTAATTACTTATATATGTTCAAATAAAAAAAAGAGGTTTTATCCTCTTTTTTATTATGCTCTTAGTGGCAAAATTAATTGTATTAAATTGTAATCATATTCACCAGTAATAGTAATCGGTTTTACTTCACTAGTAAAATTAATTGAAACTTCTTTTGAATCAAACGTTCTTAATGCTTCAAGTAAATATTTTGAACTTAAAGCAACTTCTATTTTAATATTTGATGAATATGAGATAGGTGTAATTTCTTCAACAGCTCCCCCAATTTCATTAGAATTAGAGGTAAATTCTACAACGCCAGAAGGTGAGAATGATAATTTTATAACATTGGATAATTCATTAGCAACAAAAATAGATACTCTATCGATAGTTTCTAATAACTTTTCTTTATCAAATTTAACACTCAATAAATATTTATCTGGAATTAATGATTCTATGTTAGGGAATACACCATTTATTAGTCTTGTTTGGAACATTAAGTTATCATATTTAAATAGAACTTTTGTAGAAGAACAATGTATTTCAATATTACCATCGGATTCTTCAAGTATTTTATTTAGTTCATCCAACGCTTTTCCTGGGATTACAATTTTAATATCTGGCAATTCTTTATCAAAAATAATTCTTTTTCTAGATAATCTAAAACTATCAGTAGCTACAAACTCTAAAGTTTTATTAAATGTAGCTAGAGATACACCAGTTAGTACAACTCTTGATTCACTTGGAGAGATAGCAAATGATGTTTTTCTGATTATTTGTTTTAAATTTATAACTTCAATATCAAAATGTAAATTTGATTCATCAAAATTGATCTTTGGAAAGCTATCTAATGATAGTTCATTTAAAGTAAATACACTCTTTCCAGCTAATAATTTAATAGAATTTCCTTCGTATGATTTGAATTCTATTTCATCGACAGTTGTTTTTTTTACAATTTCAATCAAATACTTTCCTTGAAGAACAAAATTTCCTTCTTCTTGCACTGTAAAATCTTTATTTATAGAGCATCTTATTGAAATATCGTTATTACTTGTTGTTAGAATAATTTCATTTTGTCTTACATTAAATAATATTCCTGTTAAACCTGGCATTTGTACTTTATTAGATAATGCTTTAGAAGCGTTATTTAAATTATACAAAAGAGTTTCTCTTCTTATAATAAAATTCATTGTAAATCCTCCTTTATATTATTTTTAAATATATTTTATTATTATTAGGGACTGTGGATAAGTGGATAACTTTTTTAATTAATATTTTTTGTTAAATATTCTATATCTTTCTTTACTAAATCATCATTTTTAGCCATCGCTGCGATTTTATCAACGCCATACGCTATAGTAGCGTGGTCTCTAGAGCCTAAATTAGATCCAATTGTTTGCAACGGAATATTAAAATGTACTCGTAAAATATACATTAACATTTGTCTAGCGTAAGCAACTTGTTGTTTTCGTGACGAAGAAATGATATCATGTTCGGATACTTTATAATATTTACAAAGAAGATCTTTAGTTTTATCAATAATTTGTTTGTTTGAATCAATTAATTTAACTTCTTTAGGTAAAATAGCCTCTAAAGAAATATATAAGTTTTCTTTTGTGAAAGGAACACTCATACACGTGCAATAGTTCACGAAAGTTCGAAGAGCGCCTTCAAGATCTCTTATGTTTGTAGAAAAGTTATCAGCTAGAAGAGATAAAACTTCTTCACTTACATCTTCTGGAGAGTTAATCATAAATTTTAACTTGTTTTTTAGAATATTTATTAATAATTGCTTGTCAGGTTGTTTAATATCAACGCTTATTCCCCAAGCAAATCTTGATTTTAAACGAGCCATAACGTTCTTTAGACTAGCCGCAGGCCTATCTGAAGTAATTACAATTTGTTTATTAGAAGTTGCAAGATGCTCAAAAATTTTAAAAAACTCTTCTTGAGTAGCATTTTTACCCTCTAGAAATTGGATATCATCAACAAGTAAAACGTCTGCACTATTATACTTATTATAAAATGCTTCAATTTTATTAGTGCTTCCTTTAGTTGATGTTGCAAGAAAGTAATCTTCAGCAAATTTTTGACTACTTGTATAAACAACATTTGCATTTATATCATTATCTAGGATGTAATTACCAATAGACGTCATAAGATGAGTCTTTCCAAGACCAACATCACCAAATATGTAAAGGGGATTACATATCTTTACTCCGTTTTCTGCAACTTTCATAGCAGTAACAAAAGCGTAACGGTTACTTTCACCAACTTCAAAATTATTAAATCTATATAAAGTTGATAAATTACGGCCAATTGGGCGAACATCCTCAATAGAAGTTAACTTATTTTCTTCTTCTTTTATTTCTGATTGCAATATAAATCTAAAGCCGATTTTTTTATCGCTTACATAGGGAACAAGTTCATTTATATAAGGCATTGCAAATTGTTCTATTCTAAATTTAATTAATGCGTTTGGCACAATTATGTAATAATAATTACCTTCTTCCTTATAAACAGTTTTACTATCCTTAAAATATTCGTTAAAAGTGATATCTCCTAACTTTTGTTGTAAAAGGGTAAGCATCTTATCCCAAATTTGTTGATTGCTATCCATGACAAATTCACCTCATCTATATAATAATACCACAAAATGATAAAAATATAAATAGTTTATTTAAAAAATTATCAACTTTTCCACATGTTAATAACTTTGTTGAAAAGTGTTAAAGTTATCCACATTTTATCCACATGTTAATAAGTGGAAAATGTATATATATAATATAGAAAGAGCACTTTTAAAAAAACATTATAATTAAAAAAAACATTGCAAAAAAAATAAAATATGGTAAAATATAATATAGTATAAATAAAAAATAAAAGGAGATTGTAAAATGAGTAAAAAAAATAATGAAAGTCTAAATAATACATCATTTTGGTTATTTCCTGAAAGAGTAAAACCTATTTTCTCATTCCTAATTTTAATTTTGGTTTTGGGTATAGCTATTGCTGCAGTTGTTTTACTTTATTCAAATAGAAAGTATCAATATATTCCTGATTATAGCGAAAGTCAATATTCAGAAGATGTAAATACTGCCTTATTAATTTTGTCAAATTATACAAAGGGTAGTGATTCAGATGAAGTAGTAAAAACAAATAGAATAATTGCAAGTTATGCAAAAAGCAAAAAAAATGATTCTTGCGATATCATAAATGTTAGATTTAATCTTATTGGTGCAAAAAATGATAACATAGAATATTTATCAGAATATAATAGAACCACAAAATTAGAAAATTATCAAATGACTCATACATTTACAAGTTTAACTTCTAACAGCAAACAAGACTATGATAGAGTTTATGTAAAAACTGCATACGATTATGTTGATAACAATCAAGTTACTACAAGAAAATATCAAACATATCTTCAAAAAATTATGACTATTTCGAATGAAGAAATTAAAAACACAACAAAAGATGAAATATTAGAACAAACTAATATCTTTAGCAATCATGTAGTAAGAAGAAAATCAGATAGCGATTCTGACTATAGAGTATATGCTGATCTATATTTTAAAAAAGACAACTTTACAAAATACAAATTAGATTATCAATTATATGGTATTGATGATAATGGAGAAGTTTACACATTATTAGGATATTATAACATATCAACAAATACATATGGTTCAATATCAAGAGGTGTTACATATCCTAAAGATTTAGATATAAATACATTTATTGCTAAAGCAAATTTCTTAGATGAAAAAGGTCAAATGTATACATTCATCAGTAAAGTAGCAATAAAAGAAGAATAAACTAAGATTAAAACAAAAAAATATTGACAAATTAAAGAAAATGAAGTATAATATTGAGTAGACTGTTTAAATAGGAGGTGCTCCACATGAAAAGAACATATCAACCTAACAAACGTAAACATAGCAAAACACATGGTTTTCGTGCTCGTATGGCAACTACAAATGGAAGAAATGTATTGGCTCGTAGACGTCAAAAGGGTAGAAAAGTATTAACTGCATAACAAAAAACCAAGACCACTATTTGTCACTAAAAACAATAGTGGCTTTTTGTTTATTAATATGAATAAAGCATACATATTAAAGAAAAATGAAGAAATAAAATCACTTATAAATAAAAAACAAAGTGTGGGGAATCGTTATTATGCAATTTATTATGCTAGTTCAAGTGGTTTTAAAGTAGCAGTGTCAGTGTCAAAAAAACTTGGAAAAGCTCATGATAGAAACTATTACAAAAGAGTTACTAAAGAGATAATAAGAAAAAATCTAGATAATATTGAGAAAGTAGAAATGTTGATTGTTATAAAAAAATCTTCAATTGACCTTTCTTACCAAGATAAAGAAAAGGAATTAAAGAGATTATTATATAAGATTAAGGATGGTAAAAATGAATAGCGAAAAGAAAAAATACCTTATAGTTCTTATTGTTTTTATCCTACTATTTGCTGTAGGATGTGGTCAAACAATGTTTACAGTTGGTGATTATGATAAAGCTTTATTACCAATTGCTAAAAATGCTTATGGAAAAGGTGGGTCATGGGATTTCTTAGTATATCCAATGGCATGGCTAATGTTTGGTGTGGCTAATATTGTTGGAAAAAACTATGCTCTAACTATATTAATAACTACAATATTAATTAGATCTATTGCATGGCCAATTTATGGTAAAACAAATGATATGAGTTTAAAAATGTCATTAATTGCTCCAGAACAACAAAAAATCGAAGCAAAATACGAAGGAAAAGTTGACAAAGAAAGTCAGCAAAGGAAAAGTATGGAACTTATGCAATTGTATAAGAAATACAAAATTTCTTTTACTGGTTGTTTAATGCCATTTATTCAAATGCCTATATTTTTAGCTTTCTATGAGACATTAAGAAGGATTCCGTTCACATCTCAACAATTTATAGATAAATATGGAACAACATTTATCAACAGCAAAAAAGGTGAAGTCCAAATAGGAGAATTACTATATAATGTAGATGATTTAAATACTAAATTTTTGGGAATAAATCTTTTAGAAGATAAATCTGCAAAAGGTTGGCAAATGTGGGGAATTATTATTCTTGCTGCTCTTGTTGCTATTACACAATTAGGTACACAAATTTTATCTCAAAGAAGAACAAAGAAACAAAAAGATAAAATGGAAGGTAATATTCCTGAATATAGAAGAAAAGGTCCAAGTGATCAACAAAAACAAACAGAAATAATGATGAAAGTAATGCTTTATTCTATGCCAGTAATGATGGTTATATTTATCTTACAAAGCCCAGCAGCATTAGGTTGGTACTGGTTAGTTGGTAACCTATTTACAGCATTACAAGGATATATAAGTTCAAAACAAAGTGAAAAGAAGTTAGAAAAACTTCGTGAAAAATTTAACAATAATATAATTCGTTATTAATTGAGGTGCAAAAAAATGAAAAGAACATATGATGTTAAAACAATTGAAGAAGCTCAAAAATTAGCAGTCTTAGACTATGAATTACCAGTAGAAGCATTAAGCTTTGAAGTTTTAAGAGAATCTAAAGGTTTCTTAGGAATCGGTGCAAAACTTGAAGTAGAAGCAGATATAGCAGCTGATGGAATAGAACAAGGCAAAAAATACATCAAAACTATACTTGATTATAACGGAGTCGAAGGTTTTATTGAGAAAAAAGTAAGAGGCAACAATGTCGAATTTAACATTGATGCTGGAAAATTTAATGGTTACTTAATAGGTCGTGAATCTCATAATTTAATAGCCTTACAAATTCTTGTAAGCACTATAGTAAATAGATATTATGATGAAGATAATAAAAAAATAGTCTTAGTTGATGTTGGAGGATACAAAAAGAAAAGAGAAAAAGCTTTAGAACACATGGCTGTTGAATGGGGAAAACAAGTAACAAGAACAAAAAAATCTGTTACAGTAACTGATCTAAACGCTTATGAAAGAAAAATCATACATAATAAATTATCAACATGGGATAGTGTTTCAACTCATTCGGAAGGAGAAACACCAAATAGAGTTTTAATAATTGAATATAAAGAAATAGAAAAAAAATAAATGTGCTAAATTAGCACATTTTTTCTTTTTCTTTTAAATAATTAATAAAAGGTTCTATATTTTTATTCACTTTAAATTCCTCAAGCAATTGGAAATAATGTTCTTTTTCAGAATAGGAAATCGTAATAGGTTTTAAACCATATTTTTGAAGTTCATAGTTTAAAATGATTCTTGCTACACGTCCATTGCCATCCAAGAAAGGATGTATTTTCATAAGTTGCAGATGCGCAAAAGCAATTGTATAATAGATATCATTTTCAGGATTATTAATTGTATCAAAATATGTCTTCATACGATTATATACTTTTAAATATGAAGGTGGAGTGTGATTTGATCCCTTTATAGATATATCAACGTTTCTATATAGACCGCCCAAACTCAACCCGTTGACAACTTTATCATGAATATCTTTTAAATCATTCTCTGTAAGAGGTTTGTTTTCTTTTAACAGGTCTACACAATGTAAAATACCTTGTAAGTAATTGTTAACAATTAAGACAGTTTTTTCATCAATTCCATTAACATTGTTAGATAGAATTTTTTGAACTATTTCTTTTGAGACTGGCATTGTTTCAAAAGAAATAGAATTAGCAATGAAGTCAACTAGAAAATCTTGAGAAATTTCTTCAAATTGATATTTTTGTTCTTCCATAATAATTCTCCTTTTTCATTATTATAACATAAAACAATGAAAAAATAAATAACAATTTAAAAACAAATGATTACATTTTTTTTAAAATATGTTATAATTTATAATAGAAAAGGTTTTGATGCTATGAAATATAAACTATTTAAGTTGAAATTTACTTTGCTTAGATATTTTCTATATATATTAATGATAATTATAATAAGTTTTTTCTTATTCCTTGCTAATGGATTAATTGAGATGAAACCTGTAGATTTAATTATTGATACATTTAAAGAAAGAGGAATCTTTGAAGAATGTATAAGTATAAATGATCAAAAAGTAAATATTTACAAAGTAATTAATGAATATGACTATGAGAAGAGCGATACGAGAGCAACATTTAGAAATATAAATGATAGTTATATAATTGGCAGCAATTTAGATATAATAATTACTAATAGAAACCCTTTAAGATTTGAGTCAACGGCAATTGTACAAGATATTGGAGCTTTTTTCTCCAAAAACTTTTATATAGGACATGCTACAATAAATATAAATGATGATGGAACAGAATTGATTGAAAGTGTTGGCAATTTACCAACTAATAATGGTGTGAGAAAGCATCAAAATGATTGGTTGAAAACAGAAATATCTAAATCAAATGATGCGCAGAAGATTATAGGCCTTAGAGTTAAAGGCTTAAACAAAGAGATAATAGGTCAAATAAACAATAGTTTAGAAGATAAAGTCGGTTTATCTTATAATTATAATTTATTAATAAAGAAAGCAAATAGCTATTATTGTACAGATTTAATAACAAGAACGTTGGAAGAATATAATATAAAAATTAACTATGATGGATTATATCCAACAGGAAATGATATGATTATTAGCAATAAAACATATCCTATCTTTTTATGTGAAAGATCAGAAAAAGGAATATTTAATATCTACTATTTATGTGAGGTGTAAAAATGGATACAATAGTTTCAATATCTACCGCTTTAGGAAAAGGAGCAATTTCAATAGTAAGATTAAGTGGCGATGATGCAATAAATATTGTGAATAAGTCATTTGGAGGAAAAGATTTAAATAATGTAGAAAGTCATACTATTCATCACGGTTATATAGTTGATGAAGGAGAAAGAATTGATGAAGTTTTAGTATCTGTGTTTAAAGCACCAAAAACATATACAAAAGAAGATGTTGTTGAAATTAACTGTCATGGTGGTATGTATGTAACTAATCGAGTTATGGAAATAATGATAAAAAATGGAGCTTTATTAGCTGAGCCAGGAGAATTTACAAAAAGAGCATTTATGAATGGGCGAATAGATTTAACACAAGCTGAAGCAGTTATGGATGTGATAAATAGTGAAACTGAAAGAAGCTTAAAGTGTGCAAATATAGGTTTACATGGTGATGTTAAAAAGTTAATAAATCAATTTAAAGAAAAAATTATGGATTGTATAACTAAAATAGAAGTTAATATTGATTATCCAGAATATGATGACGAAGTCGAAATGACTAACGATATAATTAAACCTATATTGAATGATTTAGTTATAAAGCTAAAAGATATCATTTCAAAAAATAGAGATGCATCTCTTATAAAAGATGGAATTAAAACAGCTATTATTGGAAAGCCAAATGTAGGAAAATCAAGTTTATTAAATATGCTGTTAGAGGAAAATAAAGCTATAGTTACTAATATAGCTGGGACAACTAGAGATATAGTAGAAGGTAAAATAATCATTGATGGAATTGTTTTGAATTTGATCGATACAGCAGGAGTAAGAGATACGATTGATATTGTTGAAAAAATAGGTGTTGAGAAAACCAAATCAATAATAAAAGAGGCACAACTTGTTTTGTTGGTGTTAGATAATAATTCAGAACTTGATGAAACAGATGAAGAACTTATTAAATTAACTAATAATTTTCCAAGAATAATTATTATAAACAAAAATGATTTATCTAAAAAGTGTAATTACAATGGAGAAGCACTTGAAGTATCAATGCATAATCAAGATGATAGAAAATTAATAATTGATAAGATAAAGCAAAAAACAATAGCCTCAGAATTAAATGATCTTGATGCCTCTTACATAGGAAACGCAAGACAAATTGGTTTAATAAAAACAGCATTAAACAATCTTCAAGATGCATTATTAAGTATAGAAAATGGAATGCCTGTTGATATAATAAATGTTGATATAACTAATGCTTATCTTCGAATGTGTGATGTTATAGGAGAAGGAAGTCCTGAAGATATTATAAATAATCTCTTTGCAAATTTCTGCCTAGGTAAATAAAAAAAAGGAAAAAATTGTGTGGTAATCCATCAAGAAAACCACACAATTTTTTAATCCTTAAAAAGGTTATTTTTAAGTAACAAGGGGCTGATACCCATTGTAATAAAAGTACTAAGAAAATAGCGAAGAAAAACGAAAAACATGTTGTTTTTAGGAAAAACAATTTTTAATCCACCAACGCATACAATAATAATCAGAAAACTAACAATAGTTCTAATTATCTTCTTCTTTATAGAAGTATTACAAGAATAATTAACATATTTATTATCTATAACAGAACCTAAAGTATATCCTAGAAATAATGAATAAACAGTATAAAAGTCTTTGTAAGGATATATTAATTCATAAGTTTCTTTGTTAAAGATAAATAGAAAAGGAAAGAATATTAATAGGAAAATTATATTTATTAAAAATTCATTCTTTCTACTAAATTTATCATAGATTGCAAAAAATATATAAACAGAAGCAATTCCGAGAATAAGGCCAACTATTACATCTTTAGGATAATGTACCGCAAGTATAATTCTTGACAAACCTACAGAAATTATTAGTGCAATTGCGATTACCCAAACAATAAATTTATCTATATTTATTTTTCTTTCTATCTTTGAACCTTTTGCAATTCCAAAGTAAAGAGTTGAAGCAGTTTGTGTATGGCCACTTGGAAATGAATATCCTGTTGCTGTATTTTTACTTAAGGGGTCAAGAGAAGGGTCATAGACAAAAGGACGAGGGTATTTTACAATACCTTTGATAACGTTATTAATTAATAACGAAGAGAAAAGTGTAAAGATAAGTTTTTTTCCAAATTGTTTATCGTACATGAAATAAATAATTACAATTATTCCAATTACAACAATAGATTCACCAAAATACGAGACGATTTGAAAAAACCCATTCCAAAAAGAAGAACTGGTTTTTCGTATTGTTTTGAGTATTTCAATTTCGAAATTTCTAATTTTTAAATCCATAAAAACCTCCTTACTTATTATTATAACAAAATTACAAAAAAAAACAATACGGAATTACCGCATTGCTTAATTTCTTATTTGTTTTCGTTATCTTTTATAATATCTTTGATAGTTGTCGCTAAAGATGCAATTCCTTGTAAATTAGAAGGAACTACAATCTTTGTAGCTTGGCCATTTGCTAATACTCCAAGAGCTTCAAGAGATTTTAAAGCAAGAACAGCGTCATCAGGTGCTGATTTTTTTATTAGTGAGATTCCTTCAGCAGTTGCTTTTTGTATTTCTAATATTGCTTCTGCATCACCTTGAGCCTTGAGAACAGCAGCAGTTTTTTCACCTTCGGCTTTTAAAACAGCAGCAGTTTTTTCACCTTCAGCTTTTAAAATTGCAGCTTGTTTTACACCTTCTGCTTGAAGAATGGCCTCACGTCTTTCACGTTCTGCACGCATTTGTTTTTCCATTGCATCTCTAATATCTTTAGGAGGTAAAATATTCTTTAGTTCAACACGATTTACCTTAATGCCCCATGGATCTGTAGCTTCATCTAAAATAATCTTCATTTTTGAATTAATAATATCTCTACTAGTTAAGGTGCTATCTAGTTCGATTTCACCAATAATATTTCTTAAAGTTGTAGCTGTCAATTTTTCAATAGCAGTGATAGGGTCACTTACACCATATGTAAAAGCTTTTGGATCAGTGATTGTGAAGAAGACAACTGTATCTATTTGCATAGTAACATTATCTTTTGTGATTACAGGTTGAGGATCAAAGTCCATAACTTGTTCTTTTAAGGAAACCTTGTTGACGATTTTATAGAGAAATGGCCATTTGAAGTGGAAACCAGTACCCCAAGTTTCATGATATGAACCTAATTTCTCAACAATATATGCATTAGATTGAGAAACAATTTTTGAACATGTAACAAATAAACCGACTAAAATTACAATAATAACGATACAAATAATCAAGATGGCAACTGTAGAGCCAGAAGTTTCAGCGCCCATTTTTAAAAATGATAAATATTTTTCCATAACTTTATTCTCCTATAATTATAAATTTTCTTTTGAATTTTCAATTTTTGATACTAATAATTTGTTACCTGAGAAAGAATTTATGATTACTTTATCTCCTTCGTTTATAACTTCTGAATCAAAAGAAATAGCCCTCCATAATTCAGAATTAACTTTTACCTCTCCAATTTCATTTGGAAGAATAGGTTTTGTTACAACTCCAACCATTTGTACAATTTTATCTGCGTTCGTTCTAACAATCTCTTTGTTCATAAATTTCTTGACGATAGGTCTTGATAGTAGAATGAATAAAATAGAAGCAGCAACAAAAACGATTAATTGAATGATAGGACTAACTTGCAAAACAGCTAAAATAAGAGATATTAAAGCAGCAAGTGCAAACCAAATAGAAGTAAGTCCTTCTGTTGAAATCTCAATAATTACAGCTAAAATGATGGCTATTGCCCAAATAATAATATAACCCCACCAAGGCATTATGCGTTATCTCCTTTCAAGTAAATAATTAATGACTTTGTCGATGCATCCCAATCACATTCGAATTTATACAAATTTTTTGCTTGAAAATCTAAAGGGTAATACTTTGAAATGTTCTTAACAATATCTTTGCCGTTAATTCTTCCATAACTAGGTTTAATTGAAATAGAATGCATTTCACAATTTGAAAATACAGAACTTAAAACATCTTCTTTTGTTAAGTGTTTAATAATTAATGTGTTATTCTTACTATTATAACCAATAATAACTTTGTATGCATCTATAAAATGAGATGCAGCAACAGTATTCAAAGTTATATTAGTTTCATAAATGGACACAACACCTTTTAAATTTTTTGAAAACCATTGAATTTCCATTAATAATCCTCCTTCTGATATCATTATACTATAAAATTTAAATAAATTCAACATTAATTCAAAAAAATTCAAAAAAATATTTTAATGTATAGACAAAGAATTAAATGGTGATATTTAAAAAAAAGAGAAAGTATTTACAATAACTAAAAAATTATGTATAATTAAATGGTTACAGGTGTGTGTTATGGAAGAAAAAGCAAAAAAAGAAAACTTTAGTAAAATATTACTATTTATTTTATTTGGCTTGTATTGGATATTTAATATTCTAAGTTGGATAACAAGTGATGGCAATGTAAAATTTATTAGCATAATAATTAAGATATTTATGTTTATGCCTTTTACGATAGTAATTGCTTTTCAAAAATATAGATACAGCATTTTATTTGTGTTAATATATAGCATATATATAATCTTAATGAGTTTTATGTCATTTATACAAGGGTTTCCTGAAGATGAAAAAGGAGTTTTGATAGAGCAAATAGGTAGCGGTTTTTCTCTAACTCTTGGAATTTTTATGCTAATAACATCTATAAGATTAATGAGAAACAAAGAAAATAAGTTTAAATATTTACTCTTAATATTAATGTGCATAGTAGTTACTGTTACAATTATTCAATTGGTTGTAGCAAAAGAATTATTAATAAAAGATATTTTTAATTCTATATCTTCAATGATATTATTATTAATGATATCCATCTTTTATGCCTTTTTCCCTAAAATAGAGATTAAAATATTTAATTATTAAATTTAATTTTATAGATAAAATTGTGAAAGATAAAAATATGTTGATAAAATGGGGAAAAAGTGGTAAAATAAATATACGCTAAAAAAGGAGATAGTATTATGAACAAGAAATTAGCATTGATTTTGTCATTATTAGTTACTTTAATTGGAACATTTTTACTAGGTCTATATGCCTTTAAAATTTATTATGATCCAGATCAAACAAATGGTCAAAATACAGTAATAAAATATAAAGAATATGTTGTAAACAAAACATTCGTCCCTAATGATGATTTAGTTGAGCAAACAGAACAAAAAATTGAATTAAACGAATTGTTTAGAAATGAATATTTATCAAAGGAACCTATTTTCAAGAAAGATGTATATAGTGCTGATAACAAAAGCAAATTATATACAATAGTAATATATAAAAATGTTGTTAAATATTCACCAAACACAGAAGTTTCAGAATGGAAGTATCGTTTTAATACATACATTTATGATGTTAATTATGAAAAAATTAAAGATTTATTTATATCTCAAGATATTCCTCAAGATAAAAATATAATAAAAGACGCAGGATATCCTAAATTTTTAATTAACTTTTATCCTAATATTGATTTGAACGATGAAGAATCATTGTATTATAAAGCTTCAAGCGAAGTAGAAAAAATCAAATTAAATGATGGAGATACAATTACAAGAGTAGAACTAAATTCAGTAACATCAATTAATCTATTTGATTATAATTCAACACCATCGTTAGATGAAAATGATAAACCATTTTATGCAAAAGCACTAACATTTAATGCTTATCCATCTAGTAGTGATAATCTTTCTTTATTTACAAGTGATGCATTTGTAAAAGTTGATTTAATAATGGAAACTAAAGATAATAATAATCAAATTAATTATATATTAAAAGATGATAAATATTCATTTAACTCAAAAGTTGAAGGCTTTAACATTAATGAAGAAATTGATTTATCAAAATATAATCTAGGATTTAACACTTCTTCAAATGTTCGTGAAGTTTTAGATAACGTAAAAATTAAAGGTGTTATGAATTATGATACATGGTTATTTACTAGATACATATGGTGGCAATGCTTGTTATGTTTCGTAGTATTTGGATTTATAGTATTTGGATTCTTCTACGCATTAACAATTGATACTAGCAAGAAGAATAAAAACAAAGGACAAAATAATAATTACAAATCAAAGAAAAAATGAAAATATTAGAAATTGAAAGAGCCTTAATAAAAAGATATCGTTCAAAACTATATCGACCTTTTGTTGAGGCGGTTGATGAATATAAATTAATAAAACCCGGAGATAAAATTGCTGTCTGCATAAGTGGTGGTAAAGATAGTTTGGTAATGGCTAAACTTTTTCAAGAAATTAAAAAACATGGAAAAGTTGATTTCGATGTTAAGTATTTAGTTATGAATCCTGGGTATAACGAAGAAAATATAGAATCGCTTAAAAAGAACGCTGAGGCATTAGGAATTCCTATACAAATAAAAGAATCAAACATTTTTAAAGTAGCATATGATTATGGAGGCGAAAGCCCTTGCTATTTATGCGCTAGAATGCGAAGAGGTTTTTTGTATGATTATGCCAAAGAAGAAGGTTGTAATAAAATAGCTTTAGGTCATCATTTTAATGATGTAATCGAAACTACACTTTTGAATCTAATTTATTGTGGAGAAATTAGGACTATGCTTCCTAAACTTAAGTCAACAAATCATCCAGGAATGGAATTAATTCGTCCTATGGTAAAGATTCAAGAAAAAGATATAATAAATTTTATGGCTTTTTGTGAGATAAGTCCAATGGCTTGCGGTTGTAAAGTGGCTGCAGGAATAGTTGATTCAAAAAGAAAAGAAATGAAACAACTTGTAAAAGAATTAAAAGATAAATATCCAATAGCAGACAAATGCATTTACAAAGCAATGGAAAATGTTAATATTGAATGTGTCTTAGGATATAAAAAAGGTAAAGACAGACATAGTTTTTTAGATGACTATGATTAATAAAATTACAGGAGGATATAATGGAACAAAAGAAATTTGTTTATATGTTTACAGAAACAGATGAAACAATGAGAAATCTTTGTGGAGGTAAAGGAGCAAATTTAGGACAAATGACTAAACTTGGTTTGCCAATACCCCAAGGATTTACTGTTACAACAGAAGCGTGCACATATTATTATGATCACAATGAAAAAATTTCTGATGAAATAGTAAAAGAAATTGAAAATGCAATGACAAAACTTGAAGAAATTACCGGAAAGAAGTTTGGATGTCCTGACAACCCTTTACTTGTATCTGTACGAAGTGGTGCGCGTGTATCTATGCCTGGTATGATGGATACTATTTTGAACCTTGGTTTAAATGAAGAAGTTACCGAAGGATTGGCAAAGAAAACTGGTAATCCTAGATTTGCATATGATTCATATAGACGTTTTATTCAAATGTATTCAGATGTTGTAATGTCATTAAGCAAGAAAACATTTGAAAAAATCATTGATAAAATGAAAGATGAAAGAAATATTAAACAAGATACAGAATTTACTGCTGAAGATTTAAAAGAAATGATAAAACTCTTTAAAGAATTTTATAAAGAACAAATGCATAAAGAATTCCCTCAAGATCCTAAAGAGCAATTGTTTGGAGCAATTAATGCCGTATTTAGATCATGGGAAACAGATAGAGCAGTTTATTTCCGTAAGATGAACGGAATTCCTCACGCATGGGGAACAGCTGTAAACGTTCAATCTATGGTTTATGGTAATATGGGTAATACATCAGGAACTGGAGTTGCATTTACAAGAAATCCAGCAACTGGCGAAAACTTATTATTTGGTGAGTATTTAATTAATGCCCAAGGTGAAGATGTTGTAGCTGGAATTAGAACTCCTTCTCCAATAGCTACTCTTGAAAAAGATATGCCTGGTGTATATAAACAATTTGTGGAAACAACAAAGAAATTAGAAAATCATTTCAAAGATATGCAAGATATAGAATTTACAATCGAAGATGGTAAATTATATTTATTACAAACAAGAAGTGGTAAGCGTACTGCTCATGCTGCATTAAGAATTGCTGTAGAAATGTATGAATCAGGTTTAATAAGCAAAGAAAGAGCAATTATGCTTGTAGAGCCAAAACAATTAGACACTTTATTACATCCACAATTTGATGCTGAAGCTTTAAAGAAAACAGCAAAGATTAGTGAAGGTTTACCTGCATCTCCTGGTGCCGCAACAGGTCAAATCGTTTTCAATTTAGATCAAGCATTAGCAGAAACAAAAGCTGGTAATAAGGTAATTTTAGTTAGATTAGAAACTTCTCCTGAAGATATTGAAGGTATGGATGTTTCAGAAGGAATATTAACTGCCCGTGGAGGAATGACAAGCCATGCAGCTGTAGTTGCACGTGGAATGGGCAAATGCTGTGTTTCTGGATGTAAAGAATTAAAAGTATTCGAAGAAGAAGAAAAAATTATTATCAAAGGCATAGAATATAAAAAAGGCGATTATATTTCTCTAGATGGTTCAACAGGGGCTATTTATGGTGAGAAAATAAAAACCGTTCCTGCATCAATTTCAGGTAATTTTGAAAAATTTATGAATTGGTGTGATGAAATTAAAACATTAAAAGTAAGAACAAATGCTGACACTCCTAGAGATGCAATCCAAGCTCGTAACTTTGGTGCTGAAGGAATTGGCTTATGTCGTACTGAACATATGTTCTTTGAATCAACAAGAATTAAAGCAATGCGTGAAATGATTCTATCAGAAAATGTTGAGCAAAGAAAGAAAGCTTTAGAAAAACTATTACCTATGCAAAGAGGAGATTTCGAAAAATTATTCGAAGCAATGGGAAACTTCCCTGTTACAGTTCGTTATTTGGATCCACCTCTACATGAGTTTTTACCAACAGATCCTAAAGATATCGAAGAAATAGCTGAATCAATGGGAATAACAGTTCAACAAATTACTAACAGAGTAAATTCTTTACATGAATTCAACCCAATGATGGGTCATCGTGGATGTCGTTTAGCAGTTACATATCCAGAACTTGCGGAAATGCAAACAAAAGCCGTAATTGAGGCATATATCAATGTTAAAAAACGTAATCCTGATTATTCTCCAGTTCCAGAAATTATGATTCCTCTAGTTGGTGAAGAAAAAGAATTGGCATATGTTAAAAAAATAGTAACAGATACTGCAGACAAATTATTGAAAGAAAACAACATGTCTGTTGATTATAAAGTTGGAACAATGATCGAAATTCCTAGAGCAGCTTTATTAGCTGATGAAATTGCTAAAGAAGCACAATTCTTTAGTTTTGGTACAAATGACTTAACACAAATGACATTTGGATTTAGCCGTGATGATGCAGGAGCATTCCTAAAAGATTATTATGAAAAGAGAATTTATGAGAATGATCCATTTGCTAATGTCGATCAAAAAGGTGTTGGAAAACTAATTGAAATGGCTGCAAAATTAGGTCGTCAAACAAGGAAAGATTTGAAATTAGGTGTTTGTGGAGAACATGGTGGAGATCCAAAATCAATTGAATTCTTCAATAAAGTTGGACTAGACTACGTTTCATGCTCACCATATAGAGTTCCAATCGCTAGACTTGCTGCTGCTCAAGCTGCAGTAAAGCAAAAAAAATAAAATAATGGTCATGCTATAAGCATGACCTTTTTCGTAAACATTTACAAATTTTAATTATTGCTTTAAATAATTAATAATGATATAATAAAGGTAAAGAAAAAGGTGAATATTATGAAAGGAACATTAAATATTTTATTGAAAAATAATAAACAATTAATGTTAAATGGTAATGAAGTAGACCAACAAAATTTGGACTACACTTATAAGTCCTGCTTGTATTAAATAAAGTAATACTAAAGGAGGATAAATAATGGAACAAAATTATATTGAAAAATTACTTAATTTGATTCATGAAACAAAAGACGATAATGAGTTGAAAGAAAATCTTTTGAATTTCCATGAAAACGATATTGCTAAAGTATTTCCAATGCTTTCTCAAGAAGAAAGATTTCGTTTATATAAAGTATTAGATCAAGATACAATATCAGATATATTCAGTTATTTAGATGATCCTAAAGAATATTTAAATGAAATATCTAACGAAAAAGCAGCCGATATTCTAGAAACAATGGATACTGATGATGCAATAGATGTTCTAGAAAAATTTGAAGAAGAAGAAAGAAAAGAATTAATTAAATTAATGGACAAAGATGCTGTTGATGATATTAATTTAATAACTTCTTACAGTGAGGATATGATTGGTAGTAAAATGACTACTAACTATATAGTCATAAATAAAAACGCTACTGTAAAGCAAGCAATGAAAAAAATGGTTGAAGAAGCTGCGGAAAATGATAATGTTTCAACGATATATTTTGTTGATGATAATGAGATATTCTATGGAGCTATGGACCTAAGAGATTTAATTATTGCTAGAGAAAATCAAGATTTAAAAGATTTAATTAAAACATCTTATCCTTATCTTTATGCCACAGAACTAGTGTCAGAGTGTTTAGGGAAAATACAAGATTACTCATTAGATTCTATACCTGTTGTTGATGACAAAAAAGCATTAATAGGTGTTATTACAAGTGAAGATATAGTAGAGGCAGTTCATGATGAATTAGCAGAAGATTATGCAAAACTTGCAGGTTTATCAAGCGAAGAAGATTTAGATGAATCAGTATTTAAGGCTGTTAAAAAGAGAATACCTTGGCTTTTGATACTTGTTGTCTTAGATTTACTTGTTTCAATGCTTATTTCAAATTTCGAAGAAGTTGTTAAGGTATTACCAATTATTGTATTTTTCCAGAGTTTAATACTTGATATGGCTGGAAATGCAGGAACACAATCTTTAGCTGTTACAATACGCGTTTTATCTGATGAAAAAACAACAAACAAAGATATAAGAAAATTAATATTTAAAGAAATACGCATTGGATTAACTAATGGATTTTTAATTGGATTATTATCTATGATTGCTGTAAGTGTGTTTCTTTTGATCTTTAATTCACAAACACATGAGACGATATTAAAAGTTGCTTTCGTAACAGGACTTAGTATGTTAGGTTCAATGACTGTAGCAAGTTTTGGTGGAAGTCTAATTCCAACAATCTTTAAAAAATGCAAAATAGACCCGGCTGTTGCTTCGGGACCATTTATTACAACTATTAACGATTTGATAGCAATTCTAATATATTATGGATTAGCATGGATTTTATTCTTAAATTAAAAAAGACGCTTTTGCGTCTTTTATTTAAAATTCACAATTTTTTGGAGTTCTTGGATAAGGAATAACGTCACGAATGTTTTCAACACCAGTAACATACATAATTAATCTTTCAAAGCCTAATCCAAAACCAGAATGCTTAGTTCCTCCAAAGCGTCTTAAATCTAAATACCATTCCATTTCTTTTGCAGGAACATTCATATCTTTCATTCTTTGGAGTAAAACATCTAAACGTTCTTCACGTTGACTTCCTCCGACAAGTTCTCCACTTCCAGGAACAAGTAAGTCAACGGCTGCAACAGTTTCATTATCGTCATTTAAGCGCATATAAAATGCTTTAATGTCTTTAGGCCAATTTGTGACAAAAACTGGTCCTTTAAAATAGTCATCAGTTAAGTACTTTTCGTGTTCTGTAGATAAGTCATCGCCATATTCTAATCTGTTATCAAATTTTTTTCCAGATTCTTTACATATTCTAACAGCATCTTTATATTCGCAAATATGGATTTTTGAATTTAATAATTCTTGAAGTTGTTGTATCTTTCCTTTACATACAAAGTTTTCGAAGAAGTTCATTTCATCTTTTCCATTTTCGAGGATGTACTTAATAACATATTTAAGCATGTTTTCAATTAAGTTCATATCATCATAAAGATCAGCAAAGGCAATTTCAGGTTCTATCATCCAAAATTCGGATGCATGACGTTGTGTGTTTGAATTTTCTGCTCTAAAAGTTGGGCCAAAAGTATATATCTTTTTGAACGCTTGGGCAAATGTTTCACCCTCTAATTGTCCAGAAACAGTAAGGTTAGCACTTTTACCAAAGAAGTCTTTTGAATAATCAATAGGTTTATCTTTTGGAAGTTTTTCTAAATCTAAAGTTGTAACCCTAAACATTTCTCCAGCTCCTTCACAATCACTTGCAGTAATTATTGGCGTATTAACATATACAAAACCTTGTTTTTGGAAAAATTCATGTATTGCGAATGCTAACAAACTACGAGTTCTAAATACAGCATTGAATAAATTTGTGCGAGCACGAAGATGAGCTTGTTCACGTAAGAACTCACGAGTATGTCTTTTTGGTTGAATTGGATAGTTTTCCGGGCAATCTCCTTCTAGAGAAATTTTTGTAGCATGTAATTCAAATGCTTGCTTTGAATTTGGTGTTAAAACAACTTTACCATAAACGTTAAGGGCACAACCAACACGATACTTAGAAACTAAATCAAAGTTATCAAGCGTTTTATCATAAACTATTTGAACGTTGTTTACTGTTGAACCATCATTTAGATTAATAAAACCAAATTCTTTTTGGTCACGATTAGTTCTAATCCATCCTTGAATTAAAACAATTTCATTTTGAAGTTTTTCAGCTTGTGATTGTAATTCTCTTACACTAATTTTCATTTTATCCCTCCATATAAAAAGTCCTTAAGAATTAATCTTAAGGACGAATATTCCGCGGTGCCACCTTAATTCAATCTAGAAGTAAATTCTAAATTGCTCTCAATTGTCGATAACGAGACTAAACGGTTGGGTCTACTATTTTTCTTCCAACAGCTCCAGTATGTTTTTCAAATAAATTCTAATAATAGTTTTCACCAAACACTATCTCTCTGAGAAAAGAATGTTATTTTACTCTTACTTTCATAGCATATAATTATTATATGAGTTATTATATCATATATTCATTGCAAATGTAAAGGAGAAGTTTTTAAAATGTTCAAAAAAGGCATAAAATAAAAAAAAGAACAAGTTTTAATTGTTTATTATAAGAAAATAAAAAAGTTCTTTAAAAAAAAATAAATATATGGTAATATATATATGAACAAGAAAAAAAGGTGGGAGTTTAAAATGGCATATAAAGCATTATACAGAACGTATCGACCTCAGAAGTTTTCTGAAATTATTGGTCAAGAGACAATAGTTAGAACGCTACAAAATGAAATTAAAGAAAATAAGATATCACACGCTTATTTATTTAGTGGTCCGCGTGGAACCGGAAAAACCACTATAGCTCGTGTTTTTGCAAAAGCATTGAACTGTCCTAATGGAGTAGATGCTGAACCATGTAATGAATGTGAAGTATGCAAAGAAATTACAGAAGGAGTAAATCCGGATGTGATTGAAATCGATGCTGCAAGCAATAATGGTGTAGATGAAATTAGAGCGATGAAAGATCGTATTGGTTTTTTACCTGCAGGATCAAAATACAAAATTTATATAATAGATGAAGTTCACATGCTTAGTGCTAGTGCTTTCAATGCTCTACTTAAAACATTAGAAGAGCCACCAAAACATGTAATCTTTATTCTTGCTACAACAGAACCTCATAAGATTCTCCCAACAGTTTTATCACGTTGTCAAAGATATGATTTTAAAGCTTTATCTCCTAATGAAATCTATAATGTGCTAGAAAATGTATGTTTAAAAGAAAACGCTGCTTTTGATAAAGAAGCTCTAATGCACATTGCTAAAGCAAGTGATGGTGGATTAAGAGATGCATTAAGTTTCTTGGATCAAGCATTATCATTTTGTGATGAAAAGATAACAGATGATGATGCAGCATCTGTGACAGGAACAGTTAGTAAACAAAAACTAATTGACCTCGCTGAGGCAATGAAAGATAAAAAGTTAACAGAATCAATTAATTTAGTTAGTGAGTTACAAGATTCAGGAAAAGAAACAGGCAAGATAGTTAATGGATTATTAGAATTTTATAGAGATATTTTGATGATTAAAAATAATGCAATTGACAATCCTGATGAAAAGTATGTAATTTTCAGTAAAAAGATTAGTTTAGATGAAGTTTACTTTTATATAGATATTATAAATGATGTTCAAAATAAAATTCGATATAACAATCAAGCAGCTATCTATTTACAGGTTGCAATAATAAGAATAATTAATACTTCTTCAAGTGATTTAGATTATCAAAAGAGATTAGGTTCTCTTGAAGAAAAACTACGCAATATTGAAACTGAAGGCATTAAGAATGTTTCACCTGGTAATATAGATGATTCTAAAATTGCTGAACTTGAAGATAAATTTAATAATTTACTTTCATATTTAAGTAAATTAGAATTACATAAAATTAATGACAAGTTAAAAGAACTTGAATCAAAAACAAGTACACAAGATTCAAAAGATATAAAAGAATTTGAAACAAAATTAAGCCAAGTAATAGAAGATTTAGAACTTTTGAAAGTTACTCAAAAATCATTGCGTAATGAAGTTGATAACGCATCAATAGGAGGTATTGATGAAAATGTACTTGATGAAAAAATTGAGGAAGCAGCAAAAAAGTATAAACCATCAATCAATTATTCTGAAATTGAAAATTTCATCAAACGTCATGTCTCAGAAATGATTGAAGGGATAAAGAATAATTATGTTTCGAATGTTGATTCAGAAGCAATAGAGGCTTTAGAAAAAAGAATTTCTGAAGTTGAATCAAATACATTTAAATTAATATCTGAAGCTTTGAGTAGACCTACACCAAAGAAATCAAAAGCAAAAGTTGATGAAAAGCAAATATCCTTCTGGGGAGGCGATGTTATAGATGTTGATAAAATAACTATTCCATCAAAGAAAAAGGCCTTTGATTTTGGAGAACTTGAAAAAGAAACAGATAACAATATTGTTCCAGAAAAAGTGGAAGAAAAGAGAAAAGAAATTATTCTTGAAACAGAAAAAGAAGAAAAACCTATTATTGACATAAATAAAGAAGAAAAGAATGTGATTGAAGAAGTTATCACAAATGAAGAAAAAGAAGTTGCTAATGATGGAGATGATCATATCAATTTGTTTGGTTCTGATGAAGGCATCAAAAAGGAAATTGTTGAAGAATCAAAAGATGAAGAACCAATTAATCTGTTTAGTGGTTTAGACTCTCTAACAAAGAAAAAATATGAAGAAAAGAGAGCTGAAAAAGAAAAAGAAGTTAAAGAAATTATTGAAACTAGAAAAGAAGAAATTGGCGAATCACAAAGAAAAGCACCAAATTCAAAGGTAGATATAAACAAATTCAATTCTGATGATTTAGATGAATATGAACAATATGATGTAAAAGTATTAGAAAGAATTCTTAATGATTCTCGTGTAGAAGAATATGCGAGTGAAAAAGAAAGAATTTTAAGCCTTTGGAAAAATATTATTGATTTGGCACCAAGTGATAAACGTGGAACAGCGGAAATACTTCATGAAGGTGAGGTAAAAGCAGTTGGAAACCATGAATTTGTAATTATATATAATTCAGCTCGTATATGTAATCAAGTAATGGGAAGAAAGTTTAAAAGAAACTCACTAAGACTATTACAAGAATTATTAAATGATTATTACAATTATATGGCAATTACTAAAGAACAATGGGTTTTGAAGAGACAGGAATATGCAAATCAATATGTTATGGGGACAAAGTATCCTACTTTAACTCCATTTACTGATCCAAACTTAAAAGTTTCAATAACTGAAGAGGATGAAACTGAAGCAATGAGCAAAAAAGTAATCGACATTTTTGGAGATAATGTTATATTTAAAAGGAGTGATGAATAATGAATCAACAAGCAATGATGCGTAAATTAATGAAGATGAAACAAGAAATGGAAGAAACTCAAAAGGAAATAGCTGAATCTGAATATGAAGTATCTAGTGGAGGTATTGTAACTGTAACAGCTTTAGGTACTAAGGAATTAATAAAAATTGAGATAAGCGAAGATTTTGAGGCTGAATCTAAAGAAGATATGGAATTGTTAGCAGATTCTATAGTAGCTGCTTGCAAGAAAATATATAAAGAAATTGATGATGAAACTGAAGAGAAAATGGCAAAATATAGTTCTCTTTTAGGTCTTGGTGGATTTTAAAATATGAAATACCCAAAGTCTTTACAAGATCTTATAGAGTCTTTTAAACTGCTTCCTGGCGTGGGACCAAAAACAGCTGAAAGATTTGCATTTTATACAGTTCTAAAAATGAATAAAGAAGATGTAACTAATTTCAGTAATAATTTGCAAGCAGCATATAAAAGTATAAAAAAGTGTAAAGTTTGCGGGAATTTAACTGAAAATGAAATTTGTGATGTTTGCCTTGATCAGGAAAGAGTACCAACTATTATGGTTGTTGAAAGCAGTAAAGAAGTAAATGTGTTCGAGAAAACAAATGAATATAAAGGGAGATATCATGTTCTTAATGGCTTGATATCACCTATGAATGGAATTGGTCCAGAAGACATTAATATAAAATCGTTGTTTGATAGAATCGAAAATGAAAAAATTAACAAAGTCATAATAGCGACTAGTGCAAATATTCCAGGAGAAATGACTGCGATGTATATTAAAAGTTCTCTTGAAGGCAAAAACGTGGAAACGTATAGAATTGGCTATGGTTTACCAGCTGGTGGAGACATAGAATATGCTGATGAAATAACTTTGATAAGAGCTTTAGAAGGCATTAAAAAAATATAGGTGCGTATTAGCACCTTTTTTCTTTAATAGGAAATAATTAAATGATTATTGAATAAACTTTTATAAAAAATTAAAAACTAGATAAATAAAGTATTTGAAAAATATGTAATATTATGTTATAATGTAGAAGGACATCTAAAAGGAGATTGTTATGGAAGAAAAACAAAAAACAATAACAGGTATTGATATTAGATTATCACATCTAACGAAGGAGTTTCCTTCAAGAAATGGAAACGGTGAAATGGTAGTAGCCGTAAACGATTTTGATGTAGTTATTCCAGGAGGAAAACTAGTAGGATTACTAGGACCAAGTGGCTGCGGAAAAAGTACTACACTTTATATGATAGCTGGCCTATATAGACCAACAAGTGGAGAAATTTATTTTGGTGATGAAAATGTAACAAATTATCCACCAGAAAAAAGAGGAATTGGATTAGTGTTCCAAAATTATGCGCTATATCCACATATGACTGTTAAAGAAAATATTATGTTCCCTCTAGAACAAATTAAACCTGCACTATCAAAAGAAGTAATGCTAGAAAAAACAAAAGAAGTTGCAAACCTAGTTCAAATTGGAGAACTTCTTGAAAGAAAACCTAATGAATTATCTGGTGGACAACAACAACGTGTTGCAATAGCTAGAGCGTTGGTTAAAAAACCAAAAGTATTACTTTTAGATGAACCACTTTCGAATTTGGATGCAAGATTAAGATTGCAAACTCGTGAAGAAATTAAGAGAATTCAAAGAGAAACAGGAGTTACAACTGTCTTTGTAACTCATGATCAAGAAGAAGCAATGAGTATTTCTGATGAAATAGTAGTTATGAACCATGGAATTGAACAACAAAAAGATGTTCCTCAAAAAGTATATGATGAACCAAACTGCTTATTTGTTGCTAAATTCTTAGGAAACCCACCTATTAATATTATTGATGGCGAAATTGCTAGCAATAAACTAAAACTATTAAATGGTGATGTAATTAAAGAAGTAAGCGGCATTAAAGACGGAAAAGTTAAAATTGGTTTAAGACCTGAATTCTTTGAAGTGGATGAACAAGGACCTATTCGTGCTACAATTGAAATAATTCAACATATAGGACGTGATTCAATGATTTTATGTAGATTAGAACAATATGAAAATCCAATTAGATTGATTGTTCCAAGTCTAAGAGATTATGAAGAAGGTCAACAAATAAGAATAAATTACAAGAAAATATTTGTATTTAACGATGATGAAGACGGAGGACGTATAGTTTAATGTTAGAATTTAAAAATGATACATGGAGAGCGGTTGTTGCCCTAATTGCTCCAATGGGATTATTGGCTGTCTTTACATTTTGGCCTATTATCAATGCACTAAGAATGGCCTTTATGAATGGATATACAATGTATCCAGGGACATATTATGGAATTGGATTTGAAAACTTCATTACTATATTATCTTCTACGGGTACTGATAGTTTTTGGGCTGCCCTATTGAATACACTTTATATAGTTATCATTACTGTTCCGTTAACAATAATTATTGGTTTAGCAATAGCAGTTGGATTAAACTCTATAAAAAAATTTCAAAAATTATTTCAAACAATATTCTTTCTTCCATATGTTACAAATACAATAGCATTAGGACTAGTATTTAGTGCGTTGTTTAGTAAATATGGAATTATAAATTCAATATTCGGAGTAGAAATATCTTGGACATCTGCAGGAGCTTCAAAAGCAAGTGCACTATTTGTTTTAGCATTGTATTCTATTTGGAATGGGTTAGCTTTTAAGATAATTGTTTTCTTATCAGGAATACAAGGAATAGATAAACAATACTATCAAGCTGCTCAAATAGATGCTGCATCTAAATGGCAAGTATTCAGAAGAATTACTATTCCTCTACTTTCACCAATGATTTTATATATAACAATTACATCTTTTATTGGTGCGTTTAAATGTTATTCAAGTGTTATTTCAATATTTGGAACAGGACGTTATGGTCCTCAATCTAATCCAAATCTATTGAGAACTGTTGTAGGTTACATTTATGATCAAATGGACCCAGCTTTAGGAACTCCACTAGGAATTGGAGCAGCAGGAAGTTTAATTTTATTCTTCATAATTATGCTTATAACTCTAGTGCAAATGCAAGTTTCTAAAAAGAGAGTTCACTATTAGGAGGCTTAATTATGCATGATTTAGAAGAATTATATTTAAGTTCCGAAGAAGTCAAAAAGTATAAAACTAAAATGTTAATTAATAACATATTAATGTATACATTTTTAACATTAATAGCTTTCTTTATAGTTTTTCCATTTTTGTACATGGTAACAACATCATTCAAAAGTGAAGTTGAGGTAACATCAGACAGGTTCATATTTTTCCCTTCTGATTACTTTTCAGGAAACTACAAAGAAAATGGAAAAGTCTTAGGACCATTTGCAAACTATATAAAAGTATTATCAATAAATGAAAAGAAATACTCTGTTCTTACAATGTATTATAGTACAATTTTAGTATCAATTTTTACGACGATAGGAACTGTTATTACTGTAGTTTTAGGTGCATTTGCTTTCGCAAGATTAAACTTTAAAGGACGTGAAGTTTTATTTAGTTTATTACTTGCCACAATGATGATTCCAGGTGAAATATATATCATAAGTAATTATCAATTATTAAGTGGACTTAAAAATACATATATTGTTTTGATACTGCCTTTCATGACTAGTGTATTTTACACATTCTATTTGAGGCAAACGTTTAAACAAATACCTAATGAATTATATTTAGCTGCTAAGGTTGATGGGTTAGGAGATTTCAAATACTTATTTAGAGTAATGATACCTATTGCAAAATCATCAATTATTACAATCATAATTTTAAGTATGATTGGAACATGGAACGCGTATATGTGGCCATCATTAATGACTGATGAAACTGCAGCAGACCATTATTTAATTAGTAATGGTTTAATGAACTTCTTCAGTGCTACTATTAGTACTTCAGGACCTGATAGAGTTATAAATCAACAAATGGCTATATCAACTTTAATAACAATACCATTATTAATAGCATTTATCTTATTAAGAAAATATATTATGAGTGGTGTTGGACGTAGTGGAATTAAAGGATAAAAAAATATATACAAAAGGAGAAAAAAATGAAAAAGTATTTAATGTTAATTGTTACTGTTTTATGCGGACTAATTCTTGTTGCGTGTAAACCTACTTTCAAAGGAACAACAGTAAAGTTCAGAGTTCCTAGTGGTGTTATTTCTAATGCTTTACAACAAATTCTTCCAGAATTTGAAGCACTACATGAAGGTGAAATAAAAGTTGAATTAGAACCAGTTAGTGGTGGTTATGATGGTTTGCTTACAAAAAATATTTATGATTTAAATAACAAGACTTGTCCAACAATGACAATTGGTTACCCTGACCATTTTGCAGTATATTTGTCTGGAAATGGACTAGAAAACTTAACTCCATATATGGAAAGAGATAACTTTGATTTATCTGACTTTGTAAAAGCTTATTTACCAGAAAACCAATTAGGTGATGATGGTGAAGGCGCATATTATGGATTACCTTTAAACAAATCAACAGAAGTTATGATTTATAACAAAACTGTTTTTGATATCATGGGATATAAAGTTCCTACAACATGGGCAGAAGTTGAAACATTAGGCGAGCAAATCTTAAAAGATTGCGCAGAGAAAAAACTTGATAATTTAGAATATAACGATGAACCTGTTTTAGGAAAAGACGATAAAAAACCTAGTGAATATCTAAGCAAAGGTGCATTTTATCCTATAGCATATGATTCAACTGACAATGCATTTATCACAATCTTACGTCAATGGGATGCTAAATATACAGAAAAAGTTTCTGTTTCAAAAGGATATGCAGTATTTAATGAAGAAGAAAATGTTAACGATACAGTTGAAGGATTAAAATATTTCCAAGACTTAGCAAAGAGAAAAATCTTTAGTGTTGCTGAAAGTTTTGATGAAAGCTATGCTTCAAATGCATTTAAAAACTTACAATGCTTAATCACAATCGGATCAAGTGCTGGCGTTGGATATAACGTTCCTTCTGGAGATAAATTCGAAATCGGTATTGAACCTGTTCCATATAGAGATGAAGATCATAAATATGTTATTTCTCAAGGAACTAACGTATGTATTCTTTCACAAGGTGCAACTCAAGAAGAAAAAGAAGCAGCTTGGGAACTTATTAAATTCTTAACAAGTGTTGAAAGTACAGTAAAATTCTGTATGAGTGCTGGTGGATATCTTCCAATTAGAGAAAGTGCTTACGAAGATGAAACTTACAAAAAATATTTGCAAAACCCTTTATATAAAACACATGCTGATAGTGCTAAAGCAGCTAAGAAGTATCGTGGTGAAGAGTTAGGTTACTCAATGTTTGTTGACCCTGCATTTAAAGGCTCAAGTACTATTCGTACAAGCGTAGGTTCTGCATTTAGTAGAATTATTGTTCAAAAAGAAGATATAAGAACTGTCTTAAACGAAACAATTAAAAATTTGGGACCTGCTTATCAAAGGTAATTAAAAAACTATGGAAAAAATCAAAAGATTTTTAAATAAAATCCTTGTTATTGCAATAGTTTTACTTTCTATTGTAGTAATGGGGTGTGTACAAAAAGAACTTAAAACTGAATTAACAGATAACCTAAAACTTGAAGCTTCTTATGAAGGTAAAACTTTTTTAGGAAACGGAATTGGAAAAGTAACTTTAGCTCAAAAAGTTGATGGAGATACAGCTCATTTTCGTGATACTGATGGAACTTATTTTACTGCAAGATTCCTTATGATAAATACTCCTGAATCAACGGGTAAAATTGACCCATGGGGAAAAGAAGCTAGCAGTTTTACTGCTGACAAATTATTGAATGCCAAAGAAATAGTTTGTGAAAGTGAAATAGTAGATTCACCTGCCGTACATGATTCAACAGGGAAACGTTACTTAGCATATGTTTGGTATCGTAATAACACAAGCGAGGACTTTAGATTATTAAATCTAGAACTTGTTGAACAATGTTACTCTGATTTTACAGATAATGAAGGTGCTGGCAAATATGGTACAACGTTTAATTTAGCTTCTGAAAATAGCGCTAAAACTAGAAGAAGAGTGTTTGGAGAAAAAGATCCTAATTTCGATTATAGTTATAGCGTTCATGAGATAACTATTGCTTATTTAAAAGAAAATATAGAAAAATACACTTCAACACAAGGAATAAAGCTAAAATTAAAGGCTCGTATAGTTCGTATTAATGGGGATAATATTTATTTAGAAGATTACGAAAAAACGTCAAGTGATGTAACTGGTGAATATGAAACTGCTGGCGTATATATGTTTGTTGGATATGGCACTACTTTTTCTAAAATACCATTAGGAACAGTTTTATCATTTCAATGTATGTGTGCAAAGAGTGACGAATATGGATTCCAATTAACTAATCCAAGCAATTACGAAACAATTGTGGAATCTGATGGAAGTAAAGATTCTGAACATCGTGAATTTGATGGTAAAACAGAAATTGATTTTGCAAGTCTTGAGGGACTGGTAATTAAAGTTAATAGAGTTAAAGTGTTAGGTGTCGGTGCTCTTAATCCTTCAACTCATGCCTATACAATAGCTGTAGCAACAGATAGTGGACAAAAATTTAATATTCGCATTGATGGAAGCACACGTCCAAAATATGACCGTGAATCCGTTGTTGTTGGAGAATACTACTCAATAATTGGTGGTGTATCTAAATATGAAGATTCATTCCAATTAATGCTTTGTAATCAGAAAAAAGGTTTTACAAAACAAGATTTTGTGATGCTAGAAAAATAAATTATATGAGGAGAAAGTAAATGAAAAAAATATTTGGATTATTATTAGCTTTAACATTATGTTTTGTTTTTGTTGGTTGTAAAGAAAAAAAGAATCCAGTTGAAGAAGAAATTAAAGAGCTTGAAAAAATGAGCATTGTGTTAGAAAATGAACAATTCACAAAAGATACAGAATTACCTAATCAAATAAATGTAGTTTATAAAGTGACATGGAAAGTTGAAGAAAACGAGTATTGTGAAGTAAAAGTAATTGATGGAAAATATTTCTTAGTTGTTAAAAAAACTGGTGGAAAAGAAATTAAGTTAACTGCAACAATTCATGGATTAAATGAAGGTGCTTCAGTTGATAAAGAATATTTAATTTATACAAATATTATTGAATCACAAGAAACAACAATTTCTGATTTTATGGATAAATCAAAAGTTGCTAGTGGCGCAACTGTAACAATTAAAGGTACGATTTATTTAATTTGCCCTGAAGGCTATTGGATGACAGATGCAGAAAATTCATTCCTTTATGTGTATACTAAAGCAGATAAGGTAACTGATAAAACCGGAAAAGCATTAAAAGTTGGTAACGAAGTGTCTGTAAAAGGAAATAAAACATTATATCATTCAATGATTGAAATGACTGAACCAGAAACTGAAGTTTTAAATGAAGTAAGTAGTTATGATGTTTCTAAATTAGCTAAAGAATCTACTATTGAAGAAGTTAAAAAATATGCTTATATTGATGGAACAGGAGCTAGTGCTCGTTTTGGTACAGTGTTTACAATTGAAGGAATAATTATTGAAGATAAATTCAGCAGTGGATATAAATACAATATTGAAAGTATTAAAACAAAAGAATGTCTAGTGTTATATGACAAAGGAATGACTGATGAATTGTTAAAAAGTTTTGCTGACAAAGTTGGTAAATATGTAAAGGTAACTGGTATTATTTGGGATACGCATTCAAATGGTTATGAGAGATTTGTACCTATTGCACAAGCTGAAGTTACAGAAAAACCACAATTAACTGACAAAGAAATAGTTACTGCAATAGCAAATCAACTTAACGAAATGGGCAAAGAAATTGCTAGTGACGCAGAATTTAAAACTGAAATTGATGGGGCAACTTTAACATGGGTTTCTGAAAAACCTGAAGTATTATCAAATGAAGGAAAGATTCTTAAACAAGATACTGTAGAAACATTAGAAGTTAAAGTAACTGTTACAATTAAATTAAATGATGCACAAGAAACAGTTGAATTAACATTCAAAGTTTTACCATTAACTACTAAAACTGTTTTAGAAGCAACTAAAATTGCTTTATCAGCAAAAGATGAAATAATCCAAATTAAAGCAAAAGTTATTGCTCTTGATACTGAAAAGAAAGGTTACTTCTATGTAGCAGATGAAAGTGGAGTTACATTTGTAAGATCTGAAATTTCTAAATATAATTTAGCAGTTGGCGATTCAGCAAGATTCTTAGTAAAAACAACTGTTTATTATAATAATAATAAAGAAATAACTCCTCAATTAAATGTTCAAGAAGCTGAAAAATTAACAGAAGAAGTAAAAGTGTGCGCAGCAGTAGAAGTTAAAATCGAAGATTTAGCAGAAAAAGTAACAGCACAAACAACACTTACTCCTGAAGAAATTAAAGGCCTTTCTTCAAGTGCTTTCTATGGACAATTAGTTAAGTTTAAATGCTATGTTTCAGTTAGAAAAAATGGTGATTTTACTAATGTTTATTTAGGTGTCAATGAAAAAGCAGATTGCCAAGCCGCATATTATCAACATACTTCATTATATCAAAAAGAAATGAAAACTTTAGATGGAAAATATGTTGAAATAGTTGCTCCAGTTTATGGATATTCTGCTTCAGCTGGATGGAGAATTGGAACTTATATTCGTATAAATGAAGTAAAATAAGTTAATAATATATGTGAGGTTTTAAACCCTCACATATTTTTTCGTAAAAACCATAAAAAAGCGAAAAATGCAATAAAATGCATATCTAAAACGTTTACATTTTAAAAATATGCAACTTTTAGTTGACAAAGCATATAAATATATAGTAAAATAAAACTAATCTTTTGAAAGGAGATTAAATAGATGAAAAAAGTATTAATTAAATTATTCAGTTTTATTACTGTATGTGTGTTAGCATTAGTACTTGTTGCTTGTGGAAGTTGTAGTCGCGAAGAAAACAAACCAGGGCCAAAGACAGAATTCAAGTATGATGCTAGTAAACCAAAAAATACAGAATTAAAAGAAGGCTACACATCATTAGATGGTGAACATGAGAATGGACCTGTTGATTCAGAAGGTTATTATACTGTTGGTGGTAAAAAAATTAAAACTAAAAACGAGTATAAAACTACTTATGTAACTGAAATTGCTAACTATAAGTTAAACTATTTAACTAATACATGGACATATAACTCAGAACATTATACAAATATGGTTGATGGACTTGTAGAAAACGATAAATATGGTAATATAAAAGGTGCACTTGCTAAAGGTTACAAACAAACTTCAAAAGGTGATAAAGACGTTTGGACATTCCAATTAAAAGAAGGTGTTGCTTGGGTTGACAATGAAACAGGTAAAGAATATTCAGAAGTTGTTGCTCAAAACTTTGTTGATGGTATTAAATATGTATTAGATCCTGTTAATGGTTCTGGTACAATAGGTATTGTTATGGGATTAATTGATGGTTCAGCAGAATACTATCAAGCTAATCTAGCTATTCAAGCAAAAGAAAGTGCTGAAGCTAAACAAAAAGCTGGTCAAAAATTAACAGACGAAGAGAAAGAAGCTCTAGAATTTGAAATCACAGATGAAGTTAAAGAAGCAGCTAAGTTTGAAAGTGTTGGTGTTAAAGCAATTTCTAAATATGAAGTTGAATATACATTATATACTAAAACTCCATACTTCTTATCAAGTTTAACTTATTCTCCATTCCTACCAGTTGATCAAGATTACTTAGATGAAATTGGTACAGATTTTGGACAAACAGTTAACTATATTCTTGTAAATGGCGCTTTCAGAGTTAGTGAGCACATTTATGGTAACAAAATAGTTTATACTAAGAATGATAAATATTATGATATTGAGCATGTATATGTTGACAAAGTAACTAAATTATTCTACGGATCAAGTAACACTAAAGATACAGCACGTAGATGGTTTGAAAGAGGAGATATTGATGCTTTCAATGTTAACTTATCAGGTGCTGATGCTGAAGGATATAAAAAATATGTTGCTGGTGAAGATGGAAAAGGCGACGTAATGAATCCTGCAAGTGAATTGTGTAATCCAATTTTATCAGTTGGTGACTCAACTTTCATTGGTTACTTTAACTTTGTTCGTACTGCATTTGAATATAATGACAATACATTAATTAAAAACGATAGAGAAAAAGTAGCTACAGCTGCTGCAGTAGCTAATAAAAACTTCCGTAAAGGTTTCTTATATGGTCTAAATATAGAACTAATATTAGAACATTATAACAGTGCAAGACCATATGAATGGTTAATGAGAGGATATACTAATAGAGAATTAGTACAATTTACTCATAACTACGATGGCGTGGAAGTAAGCGATTATGCTGACGTTGTTGACTTAGTTTATAACAAAAAGCAAGGAACTACTGGTGTTACATTAACTGGTATTAATCAAAAAGGCGATCCTATTTTTGATGAAGCTAAAGCAAAATCATATTTCGCTCAAGCTAAGAAAGAATTAATCGAATCTGGTGCTTTAACAGAAGCTGATTTCCCAATTAAAATTGATGTTATTGGTAGCTTAGATAAAATATTTAATAATTATCAATTAAGAATGTATAATAAATTACAAGCAATCGCTGACGGTGTTGTAGAAGTTCATAACAACTATCCAACTGATGAAACTCAAGATACAAATTGGGGTTCAATGATAAATAACTTTGACTTCTCTATGTGGTCTGGATGGGGCCCAGATTATGCTGACCCAGCTACATTCTTACACACTATGATCGTTGGTGGAGATTTAGTAGAACAATTAGGATTTGGAACTGCTGAATCAGCAGAGTTAGAAGAAAAAATTCTTGGCGAATACACTAAACTTTATAACAAAGCAGCCGCAATTACAGATTCATCTAAACTTGCTGATAGATATTATGCATTTGCAGAAGCAGAATATCAATTAATTTATGAAGATGCATTAATTATTCCATGGTTAACACAATCAGGATATGTAGCATCTGTTTCAAGAACTATTCCATGGCAAGCTGGTAGAGCTACATATGGTTTAACAAGTGATAAACTAAAGAACGTTGTAGTTTCAGATCAAATTATTACAAAAGAAATTAGAAATGCAATTACAAAAGCTTACCAAGAAGGAAAAAGTAAATAAATAAATTAGAGGAGTAAGTTTCTTACTCCTCTTAATTATCTAAATAAATGAAAATTTTATTTATATTCTAGAAATTTAATGATATAATTAATATAATCAGTGTTTGTATAATGTAAATAAAAGACAATACATGGAGGGATAAAAATGAATGACGCAAAAATTATTTCACAAAAGAAGGATGTCAAACAGGTTTTAAATTCAATATGGAAAGCACTGCACAATCAAACATTTCTTTATATTTTAAAACGTGTTCTTAGATCCTTATTAACGACCGCTTTAATAATTGCAGTTGTTACTGCATTAATTAGATTAACACCAGAAATAAAATTATATGATGTTAAACAGTATAGTAGAATATTAGGAGGTGGATCTAATCCAGCAAAAGTAGCTGCCGCAGAAAAATTCCGTATAGCTCAATTATATTTAGCTGGAAGATATGATAAACAAGGTAATAAAATCTCTGTACTTGAAAATATCTTGCAATATATTTATTGGGTATTACCAATATATAAAGAAATTCCGTTTAGATGGAACAATAATGGAGATGTTTTAGATACTTGGACTGGATATATATATTTTGGTAGAAGTGTTACCACAACAAAGTTTGTTCATGTATTGTTTTTTAAAAAAATAGGAATCTCTCTAAAAATGGCTTTATGGGCTCTTTTGTTCACATATTTAATCGGTTACCCATTAGGAATAGCTATGGCTAAAAAACCAGGAGGAGTAATTGATAAAATTGGAAATGTATTTATAGTTTTGAATTATGCAATACCTTCCTTAGTGTTTTACTTGTTTATGTGTCAATTGTTTGGTGACCCAAATGGAATCTTTGGTTCCTTAGATTTTGGATACTTTTATGATCCAGAAAGATGGCAGACGTTGGTTCCACCTATTTTCTGTACAGTATTTCTTTCTATTCCAGGAGTAATTATTTATTTAAGAAGGTTTATGATTGATGAATTAACTTCAGATTATGTTAAATTTGCTCGTTCAAAAGGACTTTCAGAAAATAGAATAATGTATACACATGTATTAAGAAATGCAATAGTTCCTCTTGCAAGAAATATCCCTGCGACATTTATTTTTGCAATTGTAGGTTCCTACTTTGTTGAAACAATTTGGGGTATTGATGGAACAGGTAAATTATTGACAAATGCAATATCTAATTCGGATATGCCTTTGATTCAAGGATTGACTGTAATTTATGCGATTATGAGTATGGTTGCCTTTTTACTAGGCGATATCATAACTGTATTCTTTGACCCAAGAATCAAATTACAAGAAGACTAGGAGAATAAATATGAGAAATATAGATAATTATAAAATAACAAATATCCTCCCTCCTGAAGAAAATAAAGATTATATTGACACTGATGAAAGTGTAAATGAAGATGAACTTTTTACATTTGTAGAATTGAATGAAAAACAATCAGAGCATTTAGCTGCTGAGCCATATTCATATTGGAAAAGTGTGTTTAGAGCATTTATAAAAAAACCAGGAGCTGTTATTTCCTTAATCTCATTGGCTATATTTTTAGCATGTATATTAATTATTCCTCCTTTAATTGATATGGAATTAGTATCGAATGCTAGAGATTCAATTTATAGAGACTTAGCGCCATCATCTGAATTTTGGTTTGGTACAGATACGATAGGTAGAGATATGTTTGCTTTGGTTTTTATTGGAGCAAGGAAATCAATTATTTTGGCTTTAATTAGTTCTGGTATAGTTGTAGTTATTGGAACATTAGTTGGACTTGTTTGGGGATACTTTAAGAAGTTAGACCCACTATTTGTAGAATTATATAATTTAATTTCTAATATACCAGGATTACTTTTATATATGTTATTAGGAACAATCTTTAGAGAAGCTTTTCCGACAACGGCTCCTGAGATAAGGTTAGTAATATCGCTGACGTTATTTGGTTGGCTTGGCCTTGCGCGATTTATTCGTAATCAAGTAATAATAATCAATAATAGAGATTATAATATAGCTTCTATTACATTAGGTACTCCACCATTTAGGATGATGATAAAGAACTTATTACCATATATTTTAGCAGTTGTAATAACCGAAACATCACTTATTATTCCAGGAATGGTATCAAGTGAAGTTACAATGAGCTACTTTGGAGTAGGTTTACCAAATACAGCAATTTCAATTGGTGCAGTTTTAGAAAGCGGTACACATAGTTTCAAGCAATATCCATGGCAATTATTGGCTCCAGCATTTATGCTTGCATGGATAATATTTACATTCTTCTTAATGGGAATATCTTTATCGGATGCATTAGATCCAAAGAAACATAGATAGGTGATAATATGGCATCAAAAAAAATTCAACAAATTAAAAACAATGCAAACTTAAAAAAAGGTGATGTTATTGTTTCTGTTAAAAATTTAATAGTACAGTTTTCTGTTCGTAACAAAATACTTACAGCAATTAGAAATATATCTCTAGATATTTATAAGGGCGAAACAATTGCAATTGTAGGTGAAAGTGGTTCTGGTAAATCTGTGTTTACAAAGTGTTTAACAGGAATGCTTGAAGAAAATGGAAGAATTGCGGGTGGACAAATATTATACTCTGGTGTTGATTTAGCACAATTCACAACAAATGAAGAGTGGCAACAAATAAGAGGTAAACGTATCTCGACAATATTCCAAGACCCAATGACTTCATTAAATCCTTTACGTAAGATTGGTTCTCAGATAGCAGAGGTAATAACAATACATAGAGGTTTAAACAAAGAAGAAGCCAAAGAAGAAGCTATAAAATTATTAAAAAGAGTTGGCATAAAGGACGCTGAACTAAGATATAATGATTATCCATTCCAGTATTCAGGTGGAATGAGACAAAGAGTAGTAATTGCTATTGCTTTAGCTTGCGCACCAGATATTTTAATATGTGATGAGCCAACTACAGCATTAGATGTTACTATACAATCACAAATATTGGACTTAATTCAAGAATTAAAAGAAGAATATGGATTTACAGTTATATTTATCACACACGATTTAGGTGTCGTTGCTGAAGTTGCTAATAGAGTTGCTGTTATGTATGCGGGACAAATTGTGGAATATGGAACAAGTGAAGATATATTCTATGATCCAAAGCATCCTTATACTTGGGCTCTTCTTTCGTCTCTTCCTCAACTTGGAGAAAAGGGAGAAGATTTATACTCTATAACAGGTACACCACCAAGTTTATTTAATGTAATTCGCGGAGATGCTTTTGCTGAAAGAAATAAATATGCTATGAAAATAGATTTTGTGAAAGAACCCCCTATGTTTAAAGTAAGTGAAACACATTATGCTAAAACATGGTTATTAGATCCACGTGCACCAAAGGTTGAACGTCCTAAAATTATAAGTGAAATACCTGAACGTGTGGCTAGGATTTATTCAGGAGGAAAGAAAAATGATTGATGAAAAAAAAGATATAGAAGTAGTTGATAAAACTCCTGAAAATAAAGAAGTTTTACTAAGCGTAAAAAACGTTGATGTACACTTTAAGGTAAAGAAAAATGTAGTAAAAGCTTGTAATCATGTTTCATTTGATATTTATAAAGGTGAAACGTTTGGTTTAGTTGGCGAAAGTGGTTCTGGAAAAACAACAATTAGTAGAGCTATTTTGGGAATTAATAAAGTTACAAATGGTGAAATTATTTTTAATGGAAAAGTAATTTCTAAAAAACTTTCTAAACAAGAGAAAAAAGAAAACAAGCGTAAAATACAAATGATATTTCAAGATCCAGCAAGTTGTTTAAATGAACGTGCTAATGTCGATTATATCATTTCAGAAGGCTTATACAATTTTCATTTGTTTGAAAATCCTACAGATAGGTTAAATAAAGTTTGCAAAATACTAGACGAAGTAGGACTACTTCCAGAACATTTATCAAGATATCCACATGAATTTAGCGGTGGACAAAGACAAAGAATAGGTATAGCTAGAGCTTTAGTTATCGAACCCGAGCTAGTATTAGCTGATGAACCTATTTCGGCTTTAGACGTATCTATCAGAGCACAAGTTCTAAATTTATTAAAGAAACTTCAAAAAGAAAGAAGTTTAACCTACTTATTTATAGCCCATGATTTGTCTATAATTAAGTATATATCTGATAGAATTGCAGTAATGCATCAAGGGTATGTTGTTGAACTGGGTAGTGCAGATGATGTATATTCTAACCCAATACATCCTTATACGAAATCATTACTAACTGCAATTCCTCAACCGGATCCAAATTATAAGCTTAAAAAGCATCACACAATATACAATAAAGGTGATATAAATTATGACGCTTGTGAATGGATAGAAATAAAACCTGGACACTTTGTTTTAGGAACAAAAGAACTAATAAATGAATGGACAAAATAAAACCTTAGGATTTCCTAGGGTTTTTATTGTAAAAAAGAACAAAATATATTATAATATATAAGAGGTGTTATAATGAATCCTATATTGAAGAAAACAATTATAATTTTTATTTTAACTATAATTCCCATTGCTGTGGGGCTTCCTTTTGCGATAGTTTATAATAGATATGAAATTGTTGAAATAATGTTAGTCTTAATGGGTTGTTTTGAACTATTAGCTATTAATATACGTTCAAGAAGAAGAGAAAAAGAAAACTTAAAGAAATATCAAAGATATGATAGTAAAAAAACTGATGAAGGATATGAAGATTATAATAACGTTAAAAAAATATTAATCATTTCAGGATTAATAAATTTGTTAGCGTCACTTATATGGTTCTTTATTTTTTAATATGATAGTATTGAATAGAATATATAAAGATTTTCCAGTAATGATAGTTGGTTATGAACTGCAAAATGAAGAAATAACTATTTTTTTAAAAAAAATAAAGAACGAAAATGTTGAGAAAATAACTTTATTGTACTTACAGAATAAATATGTTGTTGATATATCTGAAAGTGATAATATAACAATGTATAAAATAAAAACTAATAATGCTAATGTAATTGGTGATATAAAAATAATATCAGGATTAATTGAAAGTAAAGAAAAAGAAATAGATGAAGAAATAACTATCGTAAAACCTAAATCTATTAACTTTTTAGGACGAGAAAGGTACTTATTTATTAAGGAATTTATAAAAAGAAATAAAGTAGATAAAGAAAAGGTTAAGTATATACCATTTAAGGGAGATGACTACTGGAATTGCTCATGTGGTGAAGTAAACTTTGAAAATGAAAAATGTTCGAAATGTGGTTTAAGTAAAGAAGATGTTTGTAATGTAAATACTGCCTTTAACAAAGAATCGTATGAAACAAGCGAAAAATTAAAATATATAAAGAATATTTTGATGTGGACTGTTATAGGCTATATTATATCAATTTTCTTACAAGTTTTATTTGGAGATTTTTTATTGAATAATGAAACTAAGAACAATTTCTTTGGCATATTAAATAGATTTATATTACCAATTATAATGATTTTATCAACAATCTTTGAATGGTATTTTACATCAAAATACGCTGAAAAAGCTCAAAAAACATTAAGAATAATCAATTATTCTATCCTGATTTATTTTAACTTTCTAATGATGATAATTACTCTAAAAATAGCATATATATTTATTTTCTTAGTTGCAATAGATGTAGTTTACGGATACACACTCATAAAGAATTATAAAAATAAAATTGTTAATAACTCTCATGAGAAAATAATAATCTTGGGCTGTTTAATTTTAGGATTAATATCTTCTATAAAGGTCTCAATATTTTCGAAGTATGATATGACTTTATCAAGTGAAGGTCTAAGTTTAAATATAAAAACAAGTGAAGAAAATTATATTATACCAAATACCATTGATGAAAATTTAGTGTATAAAATATCTTTTGATGAAAATTATTCGTATAAAATAAAGAAATTACATATTAATAAAGCATTAAAAGTAATTAGTATCAAATCTAATAACGTATTAAGTAAATTAGAAAAGATAACTATTGATGATGACTCAATAATGACAGTTAGTAAAAATGTTTTATATAACGAAAACGGTAAAATAGTTTTAGTGCCTAAAACAGTCACTTATATTGAGATAACAAAAGACGTGGACGATTATTCGATAGCATATGCTTTGGGTTTAGAAGAAGTATATATTCATAAAAACGTAGAATCTATAGGCTTGCAAGCATTTGAAGGCTGCGAAAACTTAAAAAAAATATCTTTTGAAGAAGGAAGCAAGCTAAAAGAAATAAAGGATAAAGCATTTTACGAATGCAAAAGTTTAAAAGATTTTGTTTGCCCTATAAGCGTACAAAAAATAGGTGATGCTGCTTTAAGTGGCTGTAATGAAATAGAATACGTTAAAGTTCCTTTTACAGGTAATCAGAGGGAAGATGATCCTAAGAATGTTTTTGCACTCGATTTATTCGTTCGCTTGTTTGGTGGAACTGCCGATAAAGACTATAACGTCGTTCCTCAAAGTTTAGTAAGAATAGAAGTTTATGATGTAAAAGTATTACATAATGGAACTTTTTATGGTTTAAAGAATGTTAAAGAAATAATATTACCTAAAACTATGGAATATATGGGTGTTAATATGTTTTATAATTGTAAATCATTAGAAAGTTTTTCTATTCCTCAGGGAATAACTATCATAAGTGAAGGCATGTTTGATGGATGCGAATCATTATCAACTATTTATATATCAAAAGCAGTGAAAGTAATTGAAAAAAATGCTTTTAGAAATTGTAAGAATTTAAAAGAGATAATTTATGAAGGAAATATAAATGATATTGAAATAAAAGAAGGTAATGAAATATTAAAATAAGGAGTATATGATGGAAACACGAAAATGGGATAAAATAAATATTGAAACATCTTTACTTGGGTTTGGATGTATGAGATTTAAAACCATTAATGGGAAGATTGATGAAAACAAGGCTTTAGAACTCATCGATAAAGCGTACAAATCAAAAATAAACTATTTTGATACTGCTATTCCGTATACAGATGGGCAGAATGAAGCATTTGTTGGAAAAGCATTAAAAAAATATCCACGCGAAAGTTTTTTTCTTGCAACAAAATTCTCGATGACCTGTTATAAAACAAAAGAAGAAGCGATGCAAACAATAAATAAACAATTAAAAGAATTACAAACAGATTACATAGATTTTTATCTTGTTCATGCACTTTCTAAAGAAAGGTTTGCAAAATTCAAAGAATGGAATATGTATGAAGAATTATTGAAATGGAAGAAGGAAGGTAAAATCAAGCACATAGGTTTTTCTTTTCATGATTCTTATGAAGTATTTATGGATATTTTGAATACTTACGATTGGGAATTTGTGCAAATACAATTAAATTATATGGATATAAACATTCAACAAGGAATTAAAGGCTACTATGAATTAGAGAAAAGAAATATACCGGTAATAGTTATGGAGCCTGTAAAGGGAGGTAAACTTGCATCATTCAATAAAGAAATTAGCAAAGAATTTACAAATAGAAGCGATGCTTCTATTGCAAGCTGGGCTTTAAGATGGGTAGGCTCACTTAAAGGCGTCAAAGTAATTTTGAGTGGTATGAATGAAATGGAACAACTTGATGACAATTTAAATACATTTATTGATTTTAAACCACTTAGTGAAGATGAGCAGAAAGTTATCTCGCAAGTAAGAGAAAAACTTTTGAAAATAAATAAAGTTGGTTGCACTAATTGTAAATACTGTATGCCTTGCCCTCGAAATGTAGATATCCCAGGTGTGTTTAGGATTTATAATAATTATGCAATGTATGACAATAAGTCAAGTGCGAAGTGGGAGTATTCAGAATTTATCAAAGATAAAGAAGATATGTCCCAATGTATAAAATGTGGAACCTGTATAAAGAAATGTCCCCAAGGAATAAATCCTATAGAAGTATTTGAAAAAATTAAAGAAGAAATGGAATTTATTTTACAATGATCTCTACAAAAAATAAAACTATTGAAATACTAAATAGAAACGGAATATTTGCCAAGAAAAAATTCGGTCAAAATTTTTTAATTGACTCAAATATTGTCATGAAAATTGTGAAAACTGCGAACATAACTAAAGAAACTAATGTTATAGAAATAGGCCCAGGAATTGGTGCGATGACAGAGATTCTAGCTAAAGAAGCGGGTAAAGTTTTGTGCTTTGAAATTGACGAAGATATGGTTAATATATTAAATGAAGAAATTAAAAACGACAATGTAAAAATAGTAAATAAAGATTTCTTAAAAGTTGATTTAGATGAGGAAATGAGATACTTTATAGAACCAAAAAATATTGTTGTAGTTAGTAATCTTCCATATTATATTACTACTCCAATCATATTTAAACTCTTAGAATATTCTAAGAATATTGAAAAGATGGTATTTATGGTACAAAAAGAAGTATCAGAAAGACTGACGGCAAAACCTGGCTCAAAGGAATATGGAAGTTTAAGTGTATTAATTGAATTAAATGGGACAATGAAAAAAGAATTTAACGTTTCTCGAAATTGCTTTTATCCTGTGCCGAATGTTGATAGTGAAATTGTATCAATGGAAATCAACAAAAACGATTCTGCCTTAAAAAACGACCCTATTTTTGGAAAATTTATACAAAATATCTTTGAAATGAAGAGAAAGACGCTTGCTAATAATATTTGTAAAAAAACAAACTTTTCTCGAGATGATTTGAATAAAATATTGCAAGAGTTAGGTTTGTCTGAGTCAGTACGTGCTGAAAGCTTATCACTTAATCAAATATCTAAAATTTATGAAGCCCTAGTAAAAGAGAACATAATTTATTAATAAACATATACTAATAATGGTGGTGCTATGCAAGTAGGAAGTTTAGTTGTAATTAAAAACGATAAGCAAAAATGTTTATATAAAATCTTTAAAATGTATACAAAGCATGAAGAAACTATATGTTTGCTTTATGGTGTATATTATCGTATAACTAGAGAAGAACTTATGCGTAATCTTATAGAAGCAGATGAAAAATTAGTTATAGAAGAAGAAAATAAAGATAAAAAGTACTACTTAAATATAATAAAGCGTAGCGAAAGATCGCCCAAACAAAAATATGTTTTAGGAAAAATATTGCATATAGATGGTGATTGTGAATACTTGAATAAGTGCTTAGAATTATATGAAGAATTAGGAATTTATGCTTATGGAAAATGTATTCCCGAGAATAGAATGAGTGAAGATATAGGAAAATACCTATTGGAAATAGATCCCGATATTGTTGTGATTACAGGCCATGATTTATATAATAATAAAGGGATTAAAGAACTAGATAATTATGTTAATACAAAAAACTTTATGAAAGTTGTAAAAGAAATACGAAAAGTTAAAGAAAACTCATGTGTAATAATTGCAGGTGCGTGTCAATCAAATTTTGAAGCATTAATTGCTTCTGGAGCTGATTTTGCGTCTTCACCTAAAAGGATTAATGTTCACACTTATGATCCTGCAATTATTGCAATAAAAGCTTCAACAACTTCATTTACAAAAATAATAAGTAGTGATGATTTGTATAAGTATATTGAAAATGGACGTGACGCTTATAGTGGATTGCAAACGTTCGGGAAAATGAGGTTAATGATTTGAAAGTAAAAAGTAATGCCAAAATAAATTTAAGTTTAAAGGTATGTGAGAAAATAGATACTTTGCATAAAATTGAGTCAATAATGGTACCTATATCAATATATGATAAAATAACTATTGAAGAGAATGAAAGTGATGTTATTTATGGGATGGATATTCCGTATAAAGAAAATATTATGTATAAGGCACTATCTATATTTAAAAGTGAATATAAAGTAAACAAATGTTACAAGATATTGATAGAGAAAGAAATACCTATAAAAGCAGGATTAGGCGGAGGAAGCAGTAATGCTGCTTGCATTCTAAAAGCTCTTGGTAAAGAACATAATATTTGCTTTGATGATTTAGTTAAACTTTCGGCGAAAATAGGTTCTGATGTTACATTTTTTATGTACAATAAACCGTCTTATGTGAGTGGAACTGGAGACATGATTAAACCTTATGATTGTTTTGCAAAACTATTTGGAGTAATAATATTTGATAATGATATGTTTTCTGCGAAAGAAATGTATGAAAAATATGACTTGCTAGATGAAAAAAGTAAACTGAATAATGAAAAAAAGAATTATTTCAATGATTTAGAAAAAGGTTTATCGGCGGAAGAAAAAGAAAAAATTGAATCGATTAAAAGAGATTTAATATTAAATGGAGCTTTATATTCGCTTATGAGTGGAAGCGGTGGATCTGTTTTCGGTATCTTTAATACAAAAAAAGATGCAAAAAAATGTGAGGAAAAGCTAAAAGAAAAATATAACAAAGTAGTAACGTTCGAAACAATATAAAACGTTTACTACTTTTTTTCTTTGTATTAAAATGTAAAATAATGTATAATATAAGTGTTATATTAGGAGGACTATATTTATGGCGAATGTTCATGGAAAGAAAATTAAAATCTTCACTCTAAATTCTAATCCAGAATTGGCTAAAGAAATAGCCGATTATATCAAAATTGAACTATCGGAATGTAATCTAGCAAGATTTGCGGATGGGGAAGTAAACATTAACATACCAGAAACTGTAAGAGGTCATCATGTTTTTGTTGTACAGTCAACATCAGCTCCAGTTAATGAAAATTATATGGAATTATTAATAATGATTGACGCTTTGAAAAGAGCTTCTGCAAAGACAATTAATATTATAATGCCATATTATGGCTACTGTAGACAAGATAGAAAAGCATTATCTAGACAACCTATTTCAGCGAAATTGGTGGCAGATTTACTGACTGTAGCGGGAGCAACACGAGTTATAGCGATGGATTTACATGCGGCACAAATACAAGGATTTTATGATATTCCTATTGATAATTTTGAAGCTTCAACTGTTTTAGTTAACTATTTTAAAAAGAAACATCTTAAAGATATAGTGGTTGTATCTCCTGACCATGGAGGAACAACAAGAGCTAGAAAATTTGCTCTTAATTTTGATGCGCCAATTGCCATTATTGATAAGAGAAGACCTAAACCAAATGTTGCTGAAGTAATGAATGTTCTAGGTGAAGTTGAAGGCAAAAATGCCATCATAGTTGATGATATGGTTGATACTGCCGGCAGTGTAATAGCTGCTGCAAAGGCACTGAAAGAAAGAGGCGCTAAAAGTATTTATGTTGCTTGCACACATCCAGTTCTTTCAGGTGATGCAAGTCAAAGAGTACTAAATTCAGAGATTACAGAATTTGTTACTACAAATTCAATTAAACTTTCTGAAGAAAAGAAAAATGAAAAGATAGTTCAACTAAGTATTGCTGAGATACTTGGGCAAGGAGTCATAAATATTATTGATGATACATCTATAAGTTCATTATTTACTTATAAACCATCAAAAAATGAATAAGTTTGTCTTATGGGCAAACTTTTATTTTACATAAAATATAAATAAAAGAATAAATTATAATTATGTGAATATAATAAAAAGTAGAAAAAAGATTAAAAAACACTTGCAATTCGAAAGTGAATATGATATAATATA
>UMGV01029150.1_pt1 | contig 85045 bp, 64 predicted proteins | sample 1965361 | NCBI WGS metagenome assembly UMGV01 (sample SAMEA4836081, study PRJEB28245) | human gut metagenome | biome: gut microbiome; material: fecal sample | place: Denmark | collected 2008
GCCATCCTCAGCGTCGGTGCCGCACGGCTGCTCTCCGAGGCTGAGGCCATGGCCGTGGTAGCCCGGCGGATGCCTGAGTTCTTCAGAGAGGCCGACTGCCGCCAGCTCATCCACGACTTCTACGCCAAATATCACGACGACTCGAAGATCATGTCAGCTACCGTGCAGCGCATCAACGCACGCGCCGAACAGCTCGCACAGCTCTCTAAGGAGAAGAAAGATAAGGACGAGGAAGAACCGGAAGAGCCCGCCGACACAACGCCCGCCAACCCTTCCGACGGCGAGACCGCCATCCCGCCCATCCCCGGCTTGAAGCAGAGTCTCACGGGGGTGCCGGAGCAGATGCGGATGCCCGCCCTCTGTGCCCTGTTGCCGATGGCTGCCGCCTATGCCGACGACGTCACCTTTCGCTACTGCGACGGACGTGAGCAGCGGCTCGGACTGATGAGCATCGTCGTCGGTGAGCAGGCCTCGGGCAAGAGCGTCTGCAAGGACATCATCGACCTTTGGCGGCAGCCCATGGACGAGGACGACGAGCAGGGGCGGCGCAAGGAGGATGAGTGGAAAAAGAAACGCAAGAACCGGCGGGCCAACGAGAAACTCGACCCCGAACCGGAGGTGCTGATCCGCGACGTGCCCATCACCATCTCGTGCTCCACGCTCCTCAAACGACTCAAGAACGCGCAGGGCCACACGCTCTACTCCTTCTGTTCGGAGCTCGACACGCTGCGCAAGACCAACGGCGCGGGCTCGTGGTCGTCGAAGTACGACATCTACCGCCTTGCCTTCGACCACGACGAGTGGGGTCAGGACTACAACAGTGACCAGGCTGAGAGCGGAATGGTCAGCGTGGGCTACAACTGGACCATCCTCGGCACCTATGGAGCTCTGGGGAAGTGCTTCAAGGGTGAGAACATCGAGAATGGACTCTCCTCTCGCGTCATCGTCAGTGAGATGCCCGACTCGGCTTTCGCTCCGATGCCCACCTTCCAAGACCGGAAAGACCGTGATGCCCAGGCGATTCTCGATGCCGTCGGCACGCTGCGCGCCAAGCACGGCTATGTCGACACGCCACGGCTGCGCAAGGCCATCGCCCAGTGGGTCGAGGACAAGCGGCAGCAGGCCATGGAGCGCATCGACCGAGTGATGGACACCTACCGTCGTCGTGCCGCCGTCATCGGCATGCGCTGTGGCGTGGTGGCCTGCCTGCTGTCGGGCGAGAAGGAGACAAAGCACGTCATCGACTTCGCACTGATGATGGCCGATTACGTTCTTCAGGAGCAGTGCCGACTCTTCGGCGACGTCCTCCGCAAGCAGTATGCCGCCGACGCTGACGACACCCGTCGCAACTCGAAGAACCGAGCCGTCTTTGACCGCTTGGCCGACACCTTCACCTCTCACGACATCCTCGCACTGAAAAATGATGTCTCCGATGCCGCTGCCCGGATGATTATCAAGCGATGGCGTGAGGCGGGGTGGGTCGAGACACTGCCAAGACAAAAGGGCGACAAAGGACAAAGATACAAGAAGGTGAAGCGTAACACCGTAACAGCGTAACACCGTAACATTTATAGGTATCGGAAGCCCCTCTCTAACTCTCCCCAAGGGGAGAGAACCGCGATACCCGTCAAAAACCATTCAATTGTTTAACCCATTAAAAAATCCCTCCCTCCTCTTTGGTAGGGCTATTCTCCTCCCTTTCAGAGAGGCCGGGAGGGTCTTGAAATCATGATAGAACTCCATCTGAAACGCATCGCGAAGCGTCCGACCTACACTATCGGCCGCCTCAGTATCCGCCGCCGTGAGCGCGGGACATACACTCCTTGGACCTCTTTCTGTGACACCCTTGAGCCGCATTGGGTAGACTTCCACCACGGCGGCCGCAAGACCAAGGGCAAGACCGCCATCCCCGAAGGCCGTTACCCGATAGTGGTGACGATGAGCCCACGGTTCAAGCGCTGGCTTCCGCTGCTTGTCGGCGTGCCCCACTACAGTGGCATCCGCATCCACAGCGGCAACACCTCCGCCGACACTGAGGGCTGCATCCTCGTGGGCAGAAACACTGAGGTCGGCAAAGTCACCGACAGCCGCCGCACCCTCTACCGCCTGATGCAAGTCATCGACCACCGCGACGAGGGAGAGCCCGTGTTCATCGAAATAGAATAAACTCTCAAATTAATTTGCCGCAGCCACGCAGAAAGAGCGAGGTTGCGGCAAAATTTATCAAGAATTTGAGAATGAGAGAATCTCCTACGCACCTTTAAAAATTGATGAGATTTCTGTGATATATTCAGGAAAATATGTTATCTTTGCAAGTATAAGTACAATCAAAGTGAAGTAAGACTCGAACCGATTGCGAGGGATGAATAAGGAAGTCTTATCCAATCTATATAAAAAAGCAAAAACCCGGGGTCATCACCAGCATCGAATATCTGGGAGAGGGCCTTACCGGGACTGCATTGCAAAGGTAACAATAAAAATGGAATACGACAAGAGTTTCTTCGAAAAAATTTTTTCATCAGCGAGGACAAGGAAATACTTTGCCCTCTATCCTAACGATGAAAAAAAGGCTATCATTCATTACGAGTGCAACATCAAGCTTTCGGAATCATTCTATCCGAGCATGTCTATCCTTGAAGTTGCTCTAAGGAATGCACTGGCAAGAGAACTTGAGGCGTTCGCCGGAAGAACAGATTGGTATAACATCTTCGCAACGACACCGGGACTTACCGACCTTAATAAGTACATCACGCAAGCACGAAAAATGATTGTAACAAGAGGCGAAGTTGAGAATCCCGGAAAGATAACAGCTGAACTTACCTTAGGCTTTTGGACATCTCTACTTAACCGCAACTACGAACGCATTCTATGGAAGGATCTTCGGCGTGCTTTTCCGTTCATGCCCAAAAAACTTCGACAAAGGAAAGTGATAGCAGCCTATCTTAATCGTTTTCGCCATCTTCGTAATCGCATTGACCACAATGAGCCAATCTGTTGGAATGTCAAACGTGCGGAAGAGCTACACGAGGATTTACTGCAAGTAATGGCTTGGATTAACAAGGGAATCCCCTCATGGGAATCAAGGCTTGACGGCTTTGACATTGTTTGTTCAGATATCAAGAAAAAGCTTTTATAGATGCATCTTGGGTGAAGTTATCCGTTTGCTTAGATGTACAAAATCACCACTTTCTGAACAGCTCGAAACCGAACTTGCAGCCAAAGACGCGGTTGCCCCGTCCGTTGCTGGTGAAGAGTCCCACGGAAAACACTCGAGTCGTGAAGCCGTAGCCCACCTCGATGTAGGGATGGACATGATGGGCGTCGAGTGCCGAGACGTAGAAGCGCTCCATCTCGATGTAGTGGCCAACCCATGGCACCCAGGAGAGAAAGAGCAGCGGGGACTCGTAGGTGAGGTTCATGCGGAGATAATAGTCGGAACTCTCATAGGTGGAGGAGCGCAACAACTCGAACTGTCCGCTCCAGTCGTCATTCCATCCGCCGGGGATATTGTTTTCCCTAAAGTTTTCATAGCTGAGGAAATAAGCTCTCTTCCCCTTGGAAGAGTAGAAGCCGAGTCCGCCATGGGCTTGCAGCGACTGCAGTCGGTTGAACCGGTAGATGTATTCTCCGTTCATCTCCCAACGCTCATAGGCCGTGTTGGAGCGTAGAATGCCTTTGAAAGACCGGTCATAGTCAATGGTGAAGATGGGTCCGTCCCATCCGCCGGGCCGGTATTGCAGTTGCACGGCAGGGGCGAAGGATCGGTAGGTGTCCGTCCATCCAAACCGTCGGAATTCCAGTTTGTTGACAGCGGTTCTCTGCTGAAAGAGCAATCCCAGCTGTATGCCGAAAATGCTGTTGGCGTCGTAGTTGAGCACCAGTCGTCCGTCGGCTTGCCGGAATTCATGGAGGCGGTCGAGGATCGTGGAGAGTTGGCTGGTGTCGGGCAATTCTTTCTGGATGTCATTCCGCACCTTGTCGCTATGGATGTTGTTGCCGTTTCCTACCTCTAATTTTAAGTAAGCATTTTTGCGTTTATGGAAATAGTAGTAGAGTGGCACGCGCCAATAAAACCGGTGCTGCTTGAAGGCGTAACCACCTCGGAATCTCAAAGAGATTTCCTTCTGATCAGAGAACTGGTAGTTGCCACGGAGATCAATCTTATAGGTGATGCCGCGGTTGTGGTCGTAGCTCATATAAAGAGGATTGAGCACAGGGTTGAGACGGATATAGCCTTGGTTGTTGACGCCAAAGTTTGACTTGAAGCGGTTGAGGGCGTTGTTGCCGATGACATCCCACAGCACATCCTTGACAAAGTCGTGTTTCTTGGGCATATTGACCTTTGTGAGCTCCACGGAATCTCTTTTGTATTTCTCGGTGAACATCTGGGTATAGAGCTGCAGCTCTTTGGGTGAGAGCGTGTCGGGTCGCAAGGACGACATGAGCTCATAGTCATCGCGCTTGGGGAAGGAGTCCACGGGAGGTTTCGGTCGGTGATAGCAGGCCAGCGCTTGCGCCCTGAGTTTGTTGCCGAGCAGGGCGAACCGGGTCTCAGCCTCACATTGCTGTGGCAACAGCGTAGTGAAGCCCTTGTCGCCGGGTGTGATGTTGAGCGTGAAGTCGATCATGTCGTATTCGCCTTTCAGTGTACAGCGGAGGACGCGACCAGTGTAGTAGTCGACCAGTGCCTCCCCGCTGACCAGTTGCGTGTTGTCGCGGCGTGGGCGAAAGGTGATGCGTGCGGTGCCGTTGAGGAGAAAGGCCACCCGATAGCGATAGAACTTGTGGTTGTCGGCATGGAAAGGCGAGAGGAGATAGTTCTCGATGATGGTCGTGTTGTAGATGTTGGGGTAGAGATAGCTCAGCACCCGGTCCCAGGCCTGCCGTCCGCGCGGTATTGTCGTGGTGTGCAAGAGCACTTGAGTGTCGGATCGTCTGCGCTTGTAGATGTTGTTTGAGAAAGTCTCGCTGATATAGTGGCGGTTATGTCCATGAGCGATGACATAGAGCGATGGCACCAGCATGAGCAGCGGGTTTTTCTTGTCGATGTCTATCGTGAAGCGGTTGTAAGCATAGGTGGCGTAGCCCTGCATGTGTGTGGTGTCCACCGTGGCGGCATAGTGAAACACCCGATGCAGCAGTGCTGTGTCAGCGCGCTCTCTTGCCCTCAATGGCAGTGCCATGAGAGCGAAGAAAGCAAGGATCAGGATCTGATGCCAGCCACGATGAATGTTCATAACCGATTTTCTTTTCTCTTTCCGGTATGGAAAATGCTTAGTTATCCAATTCGCTCAGTTCCAGCCATCTCATGCTTTTCTCATCAAGTTCATCTTTAAGCTTAGGCAGGCGTTTGCTTTTCTCTGTGAGCTCCTCTACGGAGAGCTGTCCGCTGCAGAGTTGCGTTTCCAGCAGCTTCTGCTCGTTTTCGAGTTGCTCGATGTCGGCGGTGAGCTGCTCAAACTCTCGTTTTTCCTTGTAGCTCATGCGGCGTCGGGTGTCGTGGTGATAGTCTTTCTTTGCGGGAGCTTTGTCGGCCCTGCTCTTCTCTTTGTCGCTGTCCTCTTTTGATTTCAGCGCGCTCCATTCGCGATACTGCGTGTAGTTGCCGGGGAAGTCCTTGACGACACCCTCTCCCTTGAAGATGAGCAGATGGTCTACGACCTTGTCCATGAAGTAGCGATCGTGGCTGACCACGATGACACAGCCTGGGAAGTCTTCGAGATATTGCTCCAGCACCTGCAGGGTCTGGATGTCGAGGTCGTTGGTAGGCTCGTCGAGCACCAGGAAGTTGGGATTGCGCATGAGCACGGTGCAGAGGTAGAGCTTGCGGCGTTCGCCACCGCTGAGCTTGTAGACATAGTTGTGCTGCTGCTCCGGTGTGAACATGAAATAGTTGAGGAACTGCGAGGCCGTCATGTGTCGTCCCCCGCCGAGATCGATGTAGTCGGCAATGTCGGTGATGACATCGATGACCTTCTCGTCATTGTTGAATTGCAGCCCCTCTTGGGAGAAATAGCCGAAGCGCACCGTCTCGCCAATGTCGAACTTTCCGGAATCCGGCGGCACGATGCCCAAGAGCATCTTGATGAAGGTAGACTTGCCGGTGCCGTTGTTGCCGACAATACCCATCTTCTCGAATCGGGCAAAGTTATAGTAGAAGTTGTCGAGGATGATCTTCTCGTTGCCCTTCGAGTCGGTGAATTTTTTTGAGACATATTGGCACTCAAAGATTTTCGAGCCAATATATACGTTGCTGGCCTTGAGTCTCATCTGGCGTTCCTCGATGCGCTGGTGGGCTTTGGCCTGCAGGTCGTAGAAGGCCTCCTCGCGGTAGCGCGCCTTGTGGCCACGGGCTTGTGGCATACGTCGCATCCACTCCAATTCGGTGCGATATAGATTCTTTGCTCGTGCTATCTCAGCTGTCTGATTTTCAATGCGTTCCTGCCGCTTCTCTAAATAATAGCTGTAATTGCCGTGATAGGAATAAATTGTCTCGTTGTCGAGTTCCAGGATCACTTGACAGACATGGTCGAGGAAATAGCGGTCGTGTGTCACCATCAGCAGTGTGAGCGTGGAGCGTGACAGATATCCCTCCAGCCAAACGATCATCTCAAGGTCGAGATGGTTGGTCGGCTCGTCGAGGATGAGGAAGTCGGGCTCGTTGAGCAGTGCATTGGCAAGTGCCACACGCTTCTGCTGTCCGCCGCTGAGTTGTCCCATGGGCTGGTCGAGATCGGTGATGTGCAGCTGGGTGAGGATTTGCTTGGCTCTGAGGATTTTGTCGGGATTTCCCTCATGATTGAAGCAAGCGTCGAGCACGCTCTCCTCAGCGTCGAACTTAGGAGTCTGCTCCAGGAATCCGATGCGTATGTCGTTGCGATAGATGATCTGTCCCTCGTCATAGCCTTCTTTTCCTGCGAGAATCTCCAGGAGCGTAGACTTTCCGGTGCCATTCTTGGCGATGAGTCCTACTTTCTGCCCTTCGCCTACCGAGAAACAGATATTGCGGAACAGCACCTGCGCGCCGAAGGATTTGGTGAGATTTTGTACGTCTAAATAAGGTGTCATGATTTTTGTGAATTTCAACCTTTGATTTCCTTGAGGATCTCGTCGATGTAGTTGAGGACCTCGTCTTTTCCCGTTTTCTTTTCCGAGCTGGTGATGAAATAGGGTGGGAGCGTCTCCCAAGTGTCGAGCAAGGCGTCCATCCACTGCTTGGCATTGCCCTTGGCTTTCACTGGTCCGAGCTTGTCAGCTTTTGTGAAGACGATAGAGAAGGGGATGCCACTCGCGCCGAGCCAGTCGACAAACTCGCGGTCGATCTTCTGCTGCTCGTGTCGGATGTCGATGAGCACAAAGACATTGCAGAGCTGCTCACGCTGAAGGATATAGGAGCGTATCATCTTGTCGAGCTTGTCCTGCACGGTCTTGGAGCGTTTGGCATAGCCGTATCCGGGGAGGTCGACGAGATACCATTCGTTGTTGATGATGAAATGGTTGATGAGCAGCGTTTTACCGGGAGTGGCGGAAGTCTTTGCCAAGCCTTTGTGGTTGCAGAGCATGTTGATGAGACTCGACTTGCCGACATTGCTTCGCCCGATGAAGGCAAACTCCGGCTTATTGTCTTTGGGACACATCGACACCGTGGGTGCCGAGATGACAAATTGGGCTTTCTTGATGTCCATAGCTGAATGTTTTTGTGCAAAGATACTCATTTTTAACTAAAAAGCAATGATAGTTTTGTGGGAAACCTATTTTTTTACTACCTTTGCGCAAGAATATTAATACAAGGTAAAGAAAGAGAATCATTTATGTCTAAGAGATTTGCCGAACATACCGGTCTCGATCTGACGAAGATCAACGACGAGGTGTTGAAGGAATGGGAGAAGAACGACATCTTCCACAAGAGTATTGATGAGAGAGAGGGTTGCCCTCAGTTTATCTTCTTCGAGGGTCCTCCATCGGCCAATGGTCATCCCGGTATCCACCATGTGCTGGCACGCAGCATCAAGGATACCTTTAACCGCTACAAGACCATGCAGGGCTTCCAGGTGAAGCGCAAAGCAGGATGGGACACACACGGACTGCCCGTGGAGCTCGGTGTGGAGAAAGAGCTGGGTATCACCAAAAAAGATATCGACAACAAGAAATCAGATAAGTATATCTCGGTGGAGGACTATAACCACAAATGCCGCGAGAACGTGATGAAGTTTACGGCTGAGTGGCGCGAGCTGACCGAGAAGATGGGATATTTCGTCGATTTGGATCATCCCTATGTCACTTATCACAATAAATACATTGAGACCCTGTGGTGGTTGCTCAAGCAGCTCTACAACAAGGGACTGCTCTATAAGGGCTACACCATCCAGCCGTATTCTCCTGCTGCCGGTACCGGACTGTCGAGCCATGAGCTCAACCAGCCGGGATGCTACCGCGACGTCAAAGACACCACGGTGACGGCGCAGTTCCTCATCACGGATCCGAAAGAGAAGTGGACAAAGTGGGGCAAGCCTTATTTCATCGCTTGGACCACCACGCCCTGGACACTGCCTTCAAACATCGCACTGTGTGTGGGACCCAACATCGACTATGTCGCTGTGGAGACCTACAACCCCTACGATGGTGAGCCGATGACGCTCGTCATGGCAGAGGCCCGGCTGGGCGCTTATCTCAAGGCTGACCAAGAGTGCAAAGAGGGTGAGCTGCCTGCCTTTGACAAGGAGAAGAAGATCTGCCCTTGGAGAGTCGTTGACCGCATGAAAGGCAGTGAGCTCGTCGGAATGCACTATAGCCAGCTGATGAAATGGGTGAAGCCCTGCGAGAAAGTAGGAGAGTATCAGCCCGAATTCGTCAATGCTTATGCCGAGGCTCATCCCGAGAAAGTCTTTGTCGGCGAGAATGGCAAGGATCATTTCGTGGAGATGGAGAGTGAGGCTTTCCGTGTCATCCCCGGTGACTACGTGACCACAGAAGACGGTACCGGTATCGTGCATATCGCCTCTACCTTTGGTGCCGACGATGCCAAGGTAGCCAAGGACGCCCATGTGCCGGCACTCTACTTGATCAACAAGAAGGGCGAGACACGCCCTATGGTGGATCTACAAGGAAAATACTATGTACTCGATGAGCTCGACAAGAACTTCATTGAGCACTGTGTCGACACGGAAGCCTACGGCCATCACGCCGGTGACTATGTCAAGAACTCCTACGACCCGAAATTCAATCCCAACGGCGTGTGGGACAAGAAAGCTTCGGAGAAAGCCGATGACCTGAATGTCATCATCTGTATGGAGATGAAGATGGAGGGCACCGCCTACAAGATCGAGAAGCATGTCCACAACTATCCCCACTGCTGGCGTACCGACAAGCCCATCCTCTACTATCCGCTCGACAGCTGGTTCATCCGTGACACTGCCAAGAAGCAGCGCATGGTGGAGCTCAACAAGACGATCCACTGGAATCCCGAGTCCACGGGTACCGGCCGCTTCGGCAACTGGCTGGAGAACCTCAACGACTGGAACCTCAGCCGCTCACGCTTCTGGGGCACGCCACTGCCCATTTGGCGCGACGAGAATCGAGGCGAGAAGTGCATCGGCTCGGTGGAGGAACTCTACAACGAGATTGAGAAGTCGGTCGCTGCCGGTGTGATGAAGAGCAACCCACTCAAGGACAAGGGCTTTGTCGTGGGTGACTATTCTGAGGAGAACTACAACAAGATTGATCTCCACCGCCCGTATATCGACTATATTGTGCTCGTCAACGATGAGGGCAAACCGATGTATCGTGAGAGTGATTTGATCGACGTGTGGTTTGATTCCGGTTCCATGCCTTATGCTCAGCAGCATTATCCTTTCGAGGGCGAAATCAACGCAGAGGGACTTAAGAAGACGGGGAAGAGCGAAAGCGAATACCGCAATGAGCTCATACATAGCACCTACACAGGTACTCCCGTGCCGCCTGCCTTTTTCCCCGCAGACTTCATCAACGAGGGCGTTGACCAGACACGCGGCTGGTTCTTCACGCTCCACGCCATCGCTACGATGGTCTTTGACTCTGTCGCCTTCAAGAATGTCATCTCCTCAGGTCTCGTTCTCGATGCCAAGGGTAACAAGATGAGCAAGCACGTGGGCAATGTCACTGATCCGTTCGAGATGATCAATAAGTATGGTGCCGACCCTGTGCGCTTCTATATGATGACCAATAGTGAGCCATGGGACAACCTGAAGTTCGACCCGAATGGTGTTGACGAGGTGCGTCGCAAGTTCTTCGGTACCTTATATAATACGTATAGCTTCTTTGCCCTCTATGCCAATGTCGACGGCTATGATCCTGAGAATACTTCTTTGGAGGCTTCCAAGGAGCATCTCGTGGAAATCGACCGCTGGATCCTCTCCAGCCTCAACACACTCGTGAAGGGTGTGCGCCGTGAGCTCGACGGTTATGACCCGACACGCGCCGGACGTCTGATCGATGCCTTCGTCAACGACCACCTCAGCAACTGGTATGTGCGCCTCAACCGCAAGCGCTTCTGGGGTAAGGAGATGAGCGACGACAAGCTCGCCGCTTACAACACGCTCTATACCTGCTTGATGACTGTGGCTAAGGTGCTTGCGCCCTTTGCCCCCTTCTCTGCTGACCAGCTCTATCACGATTTGGGCGGAAAGATGGAGAGCGTGCATCTCGAGTCGTTCCCCGTGGTCGACGAGAGCCTCATCGACACGGATTTGGAGCAGCGCATGGACATGGCACAGAAGATCACCTCGATGGTGCTGGCACTGCGCCGTAAGGTTAACATCAAGGTGCGTCAGCCGCTGCAGCAGATCTTGATCCCTGCTGTCGACGACAACCAGCGTAAGCATATCGAGGCTGTCAAAGACTTGATCATGAATGAGGTCAATGTCAAGGAACTCAACTTTGCCGAGGGACAAAGCATCTTGGTGAAGAAGGTGAAGTGCAACTTCCGTGTCATGGGAAAGAAGTTTGGTAAGCTGATGAAGGGTGTCGCTGCCAAGATGAACGGTCTGTCACAAGACGACATTGCGGCATTGGAGCGCGAGGGTAGCTTGAGCTTTGATGTTGACGGACAAAATGTCACTGTCGACGCTGCTGATGTGGAGATCATCTCTGAGGATATCCCCGGATGGCTCGTGAGCAACGAGGGCAATCTGACGGTAGCGTTGGAAGTGGAGTTGACGCCAGAACTTCGCAATGAGGGTATGGCCCGTGAGCTTGTCAACCGCATTCAGAACCTGCGTAAGGAGACGGGCTTGCAGATCACCGACCGCATCAACGTCACCGTGGCCCCCAATGCAGAGGTAGAGACCGCTGTGAAATCTTTCGCTGACTACATCAAAGGCCAGGTGCTGGCCGACAGCATCACCGTGGCTGACAACGATGGTGTGGAGACAGATTTCGACAGCTTCAAGCTGAATATTAAAGTAGAAAAGGCAAATGCCTGATAATCAGATGATGATTCATCTGTGAATACATCTGACAGTCTATATCATTTTATAATGAATAGCAAAAAGAAAATTCTCACCGACGGCCGTTTGGCGTGGATCATCGTCCTCGCCATTCTGGTCGTCGATCAGTTGATAAAGATCTGGGTGAAGACCCACATGACATTGGGTAGCTCCATCGAGATCACCAACTGGTTCTACATTGCCTTCATCGAGAACAAAGGCATGGCTTTCGGCATGACACTCGGCAGTAAAGTCGTCTTGAGTGTCATTCGCATCGTGGCTGTTTCGGCGATTGGCTGGTTTATTTGGCAAACCGTCAGACAGCACGGCCGCACACGCTATGTCGTCTTGCTCTCGCTGATCGCTGCCGGTGCCGCCGGAAATATCTTCGACTCCATGTTCTATGGGCTCATTTTTAGCAACTCTTCGCCCGACTATGTCTCTTATTTCGTGCCCTTTGGCACGGGCTATGCAAGTTTTCTGATGGGACGCGTGGTGGATATGTTCTATTTCCCTTTGATACATGGCACTTTCCCGATGTGGTTTCCACTTTGGGGTGGTGAGTCTTTTACCTTCTTCTCTCCGGTTTTCAACTTTGCCGATGCCAGCATCACGGTGGGTGTCATCGCCATGTTGATTTTCTGCCGTAAGGATTTAGAGTCTTTCAACGCTACTGTTGACAAGGGGCTACACCATAAGCATTCCGCATCCCCTTCGCCAACTGATGACGGGAAAGGAGGAAAACAATGAAGGATCTGCGTCTGCTGTTGGTATTCTGCAGCATGGTCATGGTGCTGGCGATTACGGTGGGCTGCAAGCCCTCGGTACCCAGTACATTCATCTCGCCGGGCGACATGGAGGATTTGCTCTATGATTATCATATGGCAGATGCTATGGCAGAGCAAGCGAAGGGCAACTATGCAGAGAATGTCATCGCTTATCGCACTGCTGTCTTGAAGAAATACGGTGTCAGTCAGGAGAAGTTTGACACCTCGATGGTATACTATATGCGTCATGCCGATCAGCTTCACACCATCTATGAGCATGTTGCGCAGCGCTTGCAAGACAAGGCACAAGAGCTTGGCTCTTCGGTAGGAACGGCTGGAACCTTTACGGCCAACAGCGACACCACTGACATTTGGAAAGAGAGCAGCTCTGTGGTGCTCATCCCGAATGAGCCCTACAACCTTTACGCTTTCTCGGTCAAGGCCGACAGTTCATATCATAAAGGTGACTCTTTCGTCTTAAATTTCCAAAGCGATTTCATCTATCAGGATGGTACAAGAGACGGTGTCGTGGTGCTCTCACTGGTCTATCGCAATGACAGCGTAGCACAGCGCGTCATGCATTTCTCCAGTTCTTCAAAATATGAGCTATCCATCGATGATCCCAATTCTTTGGGAATCAAAGAGGTGAAGGGCTTCTTCCTCTTGGCAAGAAACAATGACATGAACAGTTCGATGACTACACTGAAAATGGCTTGCGTCAGCCACATCCATCTCTTTAGAGTGCACGCTAAGAAGAGTGCTGACGAAAATTCTGCGGCAGGAGCTACTGGACCCAATGGCCCCGATGGCTCTCCACAGCCTTTGCCGGCAAATGCGCAAATGCAGATGGCTCCGGATACAATGCGAAGGCAGTGATGATTCTGAATTCATCATTCATCACTCAACATTCATCATTCATCATTTTAATAATTCAACATTCAATATCATGTTATCAGTAGATCAATTAGAAGACAAACTCATCGACTTGGCGTTTGCTGAGGATATCGGTGATGGAGACCATACCACTTTGTGCTGTATTCCAGCGGATGCCATGGGCAAAAGCCATCTGCTTATCAAGGAAGACGGTATACTTGCCGGTGTCGAGGTAGCAAAGAAAGTGTTTGACCGTTTCGATCCTACTCTGAAGGTGGAGGTGCTCATTGGCGATGGACAGCCGGTGAAGAAGGGCGACATTGCCATGATCGTTTCGGGTAAGACGCGTTCGCTCTTGCAGACTGAGCGTCTGATGCTCAACATCATGCAGCGCATGAGCGGTATCGCTACCATGACACATAAATATGTGGAACGTATCGCCGGCACCGGCTGTCATGTTCTCGACACGCGCAAGACTACACCGGGTATGCGTATGCTGGAGAAGCAGGCTGTAAAGTTGGGTGGGGGCATGAACCATCGCATCGGTCTTTTTGATATGATTCTGTTGAAAGATAACCATATTGATTTTGCCGGGGGAATTGCCAACGCCATCGACCGTTGTCATCAATATTTAGCAGACAAACATCTTGATCTGAAGATTGAGATTGAGGTGCGCGACTTCGATGAGTTGCAGCAAGTGCTGGACAAGGGTGGGGTGAACCGCATCATGCTTGACAACTTCTCTGTTCCTGATACCAAGAAAGCCGTGGACATCATCAACCATCGCTTTGAGACTGAGTCCTCCGGTGGCATCACCTATGACACGATTCGGGACTATGCCGAGCAGGGAGTAGACTTCATCAGCGTAGGTGCGCTCACACACAGCGTCAAAGGCCTTGACATGAGCTTTAAGGCTTGTTGAAAATAAATAATCAGACTATGAAAATCAAATCTCGTATTTTGGGCTTCACCCTGGCAGCGCTTGCTATGTGCGCTACACAGGGTGAGGCTTGTACTAATTTTATTGTAGGAAAGAAAGCATCTGTCGATGGCTCTGTCATCTGCAGCTACAATGCCGACGACTACGGCATGTTCATAGGATTGGCGCATTATGCTGCCGGGACACATAAAAAGGGAGAGATGCGCGACATCGTAGATTGGGACACGCATAAATATATTGGTAAGATTCCTGAGGCTCCCGTCACCTATAATGTCATTGGCAACATCAATGAGTTTCAAGTAACCATTGGCGAGACTACCTATGGCGGCCGTGAGGAGATGGTCAATCCCGATGGAGGCATAGACTATGGCTCGCTGATCTATCTCGGTTTGCAACGCTCACGGACCGCGCGCGAAGCCATCAAGGTGATGACAACGCTGGCTCAAACCTATGGCTACTGCTCCGAAGGTGAGACATTCACCATCTGCGACCCTAACGAAGCATGGATCATGGAAATGCAGGGCAAAGGAAAAGGAGAGAAGGGCGTCGTTTGGGTGGCACAGCGTATTCCCGACGATGCCATCTGTGGCCATGCCAATCAAAGTCGCATTGGCAAGTTCAATATGAAAGACAAGAACAATGTGATGTATGCCAAAGACGTGGTTGCTTTTGCCCGTAAAAAAGGATGGTTCAGTGGCAAGGATGCTGACTTCAACTGGAAGATGACTTACGCAAAGCCGGATTTCAGTGGACGCCGCATCTGCGATGCCCGTGTTTGGTCGTTCTTCAACCGCTATGCCAAAGGCATGGACAAATATCTGCCTTGGGCTCTTGGTAAAGACGCTACAGCTGAGGATATGCCCTTGTGGGTGGTGCCCAGTCGTAAGCTGAGCGTGCAAGACGTACAGGTGGCCATGCGTGACCATTACGAGGGGACCCCGATGGCTATTGACTCCACTGACATTGGTGGAGGTATTTGGCAGATGCCTTATCGTCCCACACCTCTTTTCTATGAGGTGAACGGAAAGAAATATTTCAATGAGCGTCCGACGAGCACTCAGCAGACGGGCTTCACTTTCGTCGCTCAGATGCGGGCATGGCTGCCGCGTAAAGTGGGTGGTGTGCTGTGGTTTGGCAACGACGATGGCAATATGGTGGCTTACACCCCGATCTATTGCGGGAATACTGTGCAACCCGAATGTTACAACACACCAGGTGCCGACGCGCTTACCTTCTCTATGAAGAATGCATATTGGGTCTGCAACTGGGTGAGCAATATGGTCTACCCTCGTTATTCTCTGATGTTCCCAAGTCTGAAGGCTGTACGCGACTCTTTGGAGCAGAGCTATTTTGCCCGTCAAAAAGAAGTGGAGGACAAAGCTGTGGCAATGGCCGCTACCAACGAAGATGCTGCCGCACGTTATCTCAACGACTATAGCAACACAGTGGCTCAGCAGATGCTGGCCCGATGGAAGCAGCTTGCTTTCTATCTGATTGTGAAATACAATGATATGACGGTGAAGCCGGAGAAAGACGGCAAGTTCCTGCGTACGCCGGAAGGCATTGGAGTAGCTGTGAAGCGCCCCGGCTATCCCGAAACTTATCGTGAGCAAATCGTCAAGCAAACCGGCGACCGTTATGAAGTCCCCGCTAAGTAGCCAAGAAGATTTTCTAAGTAACAGACAAATTTTATAGAGCGTCTGTTCTTACATAAAGATAAACGTCTGAGATGATTCCTTGGTAAGGAAATATCTCAGACGTTTGTTTTGTTGGGTTGATATTTATAATTACAACTCAATATTTCTTTTGGCAATTGATTTTTTTATCATTTCTCAGGAGCCAAAGGGATCTTCTTGACACGTCGCTCATGGCGTCCACCCTCAAATTCTGTAGAGAAGAACTCATCCATGATTTTCTTAGCCATGTTGTTATCGATGAAACGGCCTGGCATGACAAGAACATTTGCATTGTTGTGCTGGCGGATCAAGTGAGCCACTTCAGGAATCCAACAAAGTCCAGCGCGAATGCCCTGATGCTTGTTGAGCGTCATGGCAATGCCCTCGCCGGAGCCACAGATGCCGATGCCAGGATAGACCTCGCCAGACTCTATGCCTTGTGCAAGCGCATGGCCAAAGTCGGGGTAGTCGCAACTCTCCTCAGTGAAAGTACCATAGTCTTTATAAGGTATGTTGTGCTCATCAAGATATTTCTTGACGTACTGCTTCAAGGCAAAGCCGGCATGATCACTTGCCAGTCCTACTGTTTTAATTTCCATCTCGCGTGTTTTTTATCATTTAGAATTAACGAGTATATAACGTCAGATGAGCAATGGTATTGTCTACCATTGCTCATCTTTTATTTATATACAGCTGTTCATTACTTGCCCAAGAAGGCTTTCACCTGCTTGTAGACATTCTCACCGGTATATCCGAGCTTCTCATCAAGTACCTTGTAGGGTGCAGAGAAGCCGAAGCTCTTCATGCCATAGATACGGCTGTTGGGACCGATACCTACCAAGCCTTCGAGAGTGACGGGCAGTCCGGCTGTCATACCGAACTTCTTGACATCGTAGGGGAGAACGCTCTCCTGATACTCTTTTGACTGACGGCGGAAGAGGCCTTCAGAAGGAGCACTGACCACACGCACCTTGATGCCGTCAGCACGAAGGGCAGCACAGCCAGCCTCAAGCGTGGATACTTCAGAGCCACTGGCGACAAGGATGACATCAGGATTCTCGTCTGAGCCTGCAACGATATAGGCACCCTTGCGAGCCTGCTGATAATCATTACCCTCAGGCAGTTTGGCGATACCCTGACGGGAGAAAATCAGTGCAGTCGGAGTGTCCATGTTCTCCATTGCCATCTCCCAGCATACTGTAGTCTCATCAGCATCGGCGGGGCGGAACACACGCACGCTGTCTTGTCCCTTATGGTTTTGCAGCTTCTCCATCAAGCGAATTTGTGCTTCCTGCTCAACAGGCTCATGGGTAGGACCATCCTCACCAACACGGAAGGCATCGTGAGTCCAAATGAACTTCACGGGTACGCCCATCAGTGCTGCCAAACGAACAGCCGGCTTCATGTAGTCAGAGAACACGAAGAAGGTACCGCAAGCAGCGATGACACCGCCATGGAGCATCATACCAATGCACATATCGGCCATCGTCAACTCTGCCACACCAGCCTGGAAGAAGGCACCGGTGAAGTCGCCTTTCTTCAGCGAGTGGGTCTGCTTCAAGAAGCCGTCAGTCTTGTCAGAGTTTGACAAGTCGGCAGAAGCACAGATCATATTAGGTACTTGCTTAGCAAGCTCTGCCAAGCAAGCAGAAGATGCGGCACGTGTCGCGGAGCCTTCCTTTTGCTGAACCTTGCTCCAGTCAATCTTCGGAGCCTTGCCGGAGAACCATGTGTCCATCAAGGCTTTCTTCTCAGGATTGGCCTTTGCCCACTCTGCTTCTTCTGCGCGGCGTGCTGCTACGATCTTCTTTAACTCCTCACGACGGTCGGCATAGAGCTTCTTTACATCATCAAAGATGACAAAAGGATTCTCGGGATCACCGCCTAAGTGCTTGATCGTGTTGATGTAAGCGCCATCGCCTAAAGGAGCGCCGTGGGTTTTCACGTTGTGCTCATAGCTTGTGCCGTCAGCTTTCACGGCGCCACGCCCCATGATTGTCTTGCCAATGATGAGTGTAGGACGCTCTTTCTCTGTCAGGGCTGCGTCCAATGCCTTGCGGATCTCGGCGACATCGTTACCATTGATCTCGATGACATTCCAATTCCATGCACGGTATTTGGCTGCGGTGTCCTCGCTCATGACATCTTTGGTCTCTGTAGACAGCTGGATATCGTTGGAGTCGTAGAACATGATGAGATTGTTGAGACCTAAAGTGCCGGCAATTCGGCCTACACCTTGTGAGATCTCCTCCTCAACGGCACCGTCGGAGATATAGCAATAGATATGGTGTTGCATCATCACGCTGCCCAGACGGGCTTCGAGAAATTTCTCGGCAACGGCGGAGCCTGCTGCGATAGCATGGCCTTGGCCCAAAGGACCGGAGGAATTTTCAATACCATGCATCACATCGAGTTCGGGGTGACCCGGGCAGGGAGAGCCCCACTGACGGAACTGCTTGATGTCTTCGAGTGAGAATTTGCCCTGGAGCGTCAGTGCGCTATAGAGCATAGGGCTCATATGACCAGGATCCAAATAGAAGCGGTCGCGGCCTGTCCATGTGGGATCCTCGGGATCATAGATCAAGTACTCGCTGAAAAGTACATTGATAAAGTCTGCACCACCCATAGCACCACCGGGGTGGCCAGAGTTAGCTTTTTCAACCATCGAAGCAGCCAGAATACGAATGTTGTCGGCTGCGCGATTCATCAATTCAATGTCGTTCATAATATAATATAGTAAGTGATAAGATCTTGTTTTCTATTTTGCTGCCTTATACTTGACAGCTGCTTTTTCTATTTCAAGTCCTTGCTTGTAAGCTTTGATATACGCGTCGAATCCTGCCACATCCTCAGGTGTTGGGCTGATCTCTGTACCCGTGTTGCCGGCGAAGACGCGCTCATCAAGGAAGTCGGGCAGACTCTGACCCTGCTGGCGGTGGATGCAATAAGAGGCCAACAGCGCTATGCCCCAAGCACCTCCCTCACCGGCAGTCTCCATGACAGAGATCGGCGAGTTGAGAGCTGCTGCTAAAATGCGCTGGCCTACGCCTTTCGTGGTGAAATAGCCGCCATGGCCTGTGATGCGGTCTACTGTGATCTTTTCATCTTTAAACAAAATGTCGTTGCCAATCTTCAGCACACCGACAGCGGCATAGAGTTGTGTGCGCATGAAGTTGGCAAGTGTAAACTTGTCGTTGGCGGCACGCACAAAGAGTGGACGGCCGTCAGCAAGTCCTGCAACGGGCTCCCCTGATACATAGTTGTAGGAGAGCAGACCACCACAGTCAGCGTCGCCTTCAAGTGCTACGTTGAACAGACGGGTGTAGAGCTCATTGGTATTTTGCTTGATGCCTAATATCTTTGCGTATTCATCGAAGATATTCACCCAAGCGTTGATCTCGGATGTGCAGTTGTTGCAATGTACCATAGCCACGGGAAGCCCGTCAGGAGTAGTGACAATGTCGATGACAGAATAGGGCTTGGAAAGATTCTTCTCCAACACGATCATGGAGAAAGAGGATGTGCCGGCGGATACATTTCCTGTACGCACCTTGACAGCATTGGTGGCTGCCATACCGGTTCCAGCGTCACCTTCCGGTGGACAGAAGGGGGTGCCTGCCTGCAGGTGACCGGAGACATCCAGGAGCTTAGCACCTTCTTCGGTGAGTGTTCCGGCATCTTCGCCAGCTAACAACACCTTTGGCAAAATGTCAGTGAGATGCCAGGAAAGATGTTTAGGAGCAATAAGCTTTTCAAACTTCTCGATCATCGATGCATCGAATTGCTTAGTTTCCGGGTCGATAGGAATCATACCGGAAGCATCACCGATGCCAAGTACTTTCTTGCCTGTGAGTTGCCAATGGATATATCCGGCAAGTGTCGTAAGATATTTGATGCTGTTGACATGGCTCTCGCCATTGAGGATAGCCTGATAAAGATGAGAGATGCTCCAGCGAAGAGGAATGTTGAAGTTGAACAGTTTGGAGAGTTCCTCAGCAGCCTGTCCTGTGTTGGTGTTGCGCCAAGTACGGAAAGGTACGAGGATCTTGTCGTCCTCACCAAAGGGCATGTAGCCATGCATCATGGCGCTAATGCCAATGGCAGCGAGCCTTGTGATCTCTATGCCATATTGCTCTTTGACATTTTGGCGAAGAGAGGCATAGCAGTCTTGAAGTCCTTCCCAAATAGCCTGAATGCTATACGTCCAAAGTCCGTCGACAAGTTGGTTCTCCCACGTGTGACTGCCTTGTGCGATTGGCTTGTTCTCCTCGTCAATCAGCACAGCCTTGATGCGTGTGGATCCGAATTCGATACCTAGGACGGCACGACCGGATTCTATGATTGTTTGAGCGTTCATTTGTTTCTGATTAATGTCATATCCGACAATGCTCTATGACGGGCATTGCCGGAATTTATAGGTTTCAATTAGCGGAGAGCCTTGTTCAGCATATAGTACATCTCGTTCCAGCGGAGCTCTTTGCGGAACTGCTCGTAGTCGGTGTCCTTGTTGATGATACAAGCCTCCATGTCAGCGATCTCAGCAAAGTCACGCCAATACTCGTCGGTCAGACCGAAACTGAAGCAGGAGTGGTGTGTTCCGCCGGCATTCATCCAGCAGCCTACACCCACCTCAAATGTGGGCTCAGGAATCCACAGAGCAGATGCAACAGGAAGCTTCGGCAGTGGCTGGCTCTTGATGAGGTTGACATCGTTGGCGATCAGGCGGAAGCGGTTGCCCATATCTACGACAGTGGCTGTGACGCCATGACCTTGCTTGGCTGTGAAGACAAGACGGGCTGTAGGAGTCTTGCGCACGCCGATGCCGAGGAAGTGAACCTCCAGCCGTGGCTTCTCCTCTGCGATATCCGGATTGACCTCGAGCATGTGAGACTCCAGGATAGAGGTGTTGTCACCATCAAAGTTGAGTGTGTAGTCCTCCAGGAATGAGGTGCCACCTTCCAAACCTTGGCTCATGAACCATGTGGTGCGATAGAGACAGGCACTCTTCCAGTCACCCTCTGCGCCGAAGCCATAGCCGTCGTGCATCAGACGCTGAGAAGCCAAGCCCGGAATCTGGTCGAAGCCACGACCGGTCTCTTCCACGTTGACATCGCCTAAGTCGTCGAAGTTGGTGGTGAAGCCCTTGGCGCCATAAGCCTTCAATACGGCACGAAGTGTCAATTCTGCCTTGGCAGAGTTCCAGATCTTCTTGTACTCGACACTCTTCTCGTCCTTCAGTGCATCTGCCACAGCATATTCCTTGAAGTAGACATCATGTACAAGGGCATCGACATCTTCGTCTTTTACCTTGTCGAAATACTCCATGACTGTAGAGAACTGCACGTAGTCGACGTGATAGCCCAGTACCTGCTCAAAAGCAACCTTGTCACCGTCGGTCACAGCGACGTTGTTCATCTGGTCACCGAAACGGATGATGAGGCAATCCTGAGCATCAGCAACTCCGGCGCAGACACGCTCCCAAACAGCGATATGCTTGAGTGTCTTCTCATCTTTCCAGTAGCCGATGACAGTCTTACGAGGCTTGCGCAGACGAGAAAGGATATGAGCGAACTCGCGGTCGCCGTGAGCACTCTGATTGAGGTTCATAAAATCCATGTCGATGGTATTCCATGGAATCTTTTCGTTGTACTGAGTATGTAAGTGGAGGAGGGGCTTGCGAAGGATCTGCATGCCCTTGATCCACATCTTTGCGGGAGAGAAGGTGTGCATCCAGCAGATGACACCAATACATTTGTTGTCAGCGTTGGCGCGGGCCATGACATCTGCCACTTCTTTTGAGCTGTTGGCAGTACCAGCATATACAACCTTGACGGGTAGCAGGCCTGAGTTGTTCATTCCTTCTACCATCTCTTTAGAGTGTCCGTCTACTTGTTTGACAGCGTCGCCTCCGTAAAGAAGCTGTGCACCTGTGACAAACCAGATCTCGAAATCATTAAATGCTTTTTCCATGATGATTGTTTGGTTGATAACGTTTTTAATATAATTTGATTGTGGAAATTCTGATGATTATTTTTTCTTTTTTTGTCCGTAATAAGCGTTGGGACCGTGCTTACGGGAGAAATGCTTCTCCACGAGCAATGGATTCATCTTGGTCTGTGGATTCACAGAGAAAGAGACGAAAGCCATCTTGGCAACTTGCTCTGCAACGACGGCATGATAGACTGCCTCGTCAGGATCCTTGCCCCAGGTGAAGGGGCCATGGTTCTTGACAAGAACGCCCGGGGTATGCACATAGTTGATATGGTCTTTCTTGAACTTATCTACGATTACAACACCCGTGTTGTACTCATACTCATCCATCTGATCCTTTGTCATGTCATCTGTACATGGGATGGCATCGTGGAAATAATCAGCGTGTGTCGTACCGATATTGGGAATGTCGCATCCTGCCTGTGCCCAAGCCGTAGCGTAGGTGGAGTGGGTGTGTACCACACCACCGATCTCTGGGAAGTTGCGATAGAGGACGAGATGAGTGGGAGTATCCGATGATGGATTCAGATCGCCTTCCACTACTTTTCCGGTCTGCAAGTCCACGACAACCATATCGCTGGCTTTCATGGTGTCGTAGCTGACACCAGACGGTTTGATGACGACGAGACCTTTCTCGCGGTCAATACCAGAGACATTGCCCCAGGTGAAGAGTACCAACTGATGCTTTACCAAATCGAGGTTGGCACGATATACTTTTTCTTTTAATTCTTCTAACATGATAGTTATAACTTAAATTCTGGATCTTCGTCATACGCTTTGCTGTTGAACCGATAGAGTGCAGCGCCGCGTTTGGAGGTCAGTTTGTCTATTTTGTCGGTTTTCTCAATGAAATCGATTTGTTTGATACGCTTGCGGAAGTTGCGCTTGTCGATTTCTGTGCCTAAAATGGCTTCATAGACATGCTGCAACTGTGTCAAGGTAAACAACTCCGGCAGGAGGTTGAAACTCAGTGGCTCTGTGTTGATGTGACGCCGCAGCATCGCCAGGGCATCTTTAACCATGGTGTTATGGTCGGAATAGAGTTTCGGCATGTTTTCCACCGGCACCCATTCGAGGCCGTATCGCTCACAGAGGGAATCATCATAGTCCTTCACGTTGATCAGTGCGCAATAGGCTACGGAAATGACACGCTCTCCCGGATCACGGTCAATGGCTCCGAAAGCACCTACCTGCCGCATATAGAGTTCTTGTAAGCCTGTGAGATCTTGCAGAACTCTCTGGGCAGCTTCGGTCAGACTTTCCTGAGGTCCGACGAAGCCGCCGTAGAGTGACCATTCTCCCCGCCCGGGATCCATCTGTCGCTTGCCGATAAGTAACTTCAGCTTGTCTTCTTCAAAGCCAAAGACTATGCAGTCGACAGAGACCCAAACTTTTGAGTGTTCACTATAAAATCCTGTCATGGGTATTGGGGATTAGAAGAAATACCAATAGAAGGCACCGCAGAGAGCGATGACACCCAAAGTGGCAATGATGTCTCCAGTGCTCCAACTGTCACGGATCTGCTTGCGGTATTCCGGTGTGAATGTAATAGCAGCAATCTGCTCCTGAGAGGGTGCCTTGGTGAACATGGAGATGACAAACATCATCACAATGATGAACACCAGCAGCCAGCACTCAAAGATCAGCCAGTTGGTCTGCCAGAACCATGCGGTGTTCTCCCAGAAGGCACCTGTCATTGCGGCATCGCCGTTATGAGTAATGACATTGGTGACGAGACGGAGCATACCGATCACGAAACCACCGATAAGTCCCCACTGTCCTGCCATAGGAGTGATCTTCTTGGAGAAAATACCGAGAGAGAACACGGCTACCATGGCTGGTGCCAGCAATGACTGGATGTTCTGCAGATAGCTGTAGAGAGTATCCATACTCATCATGATTGGCATCCAAGCCAAGCCCAGGAGTACGACAGCGACGGTAGCCAAACGACCGACGAGCACATAGTGAGCCTCGCTCTTGCCGGCACGCAACGGCTTATAGAAGTCCTCGGTGAACAGAGTCGCACAAGAGTTGAAGAAGGCAGCAAGTGAAGTAACCAAAGCACTGATGAAGCCGATGGTCACGATGCCTTTAACACCGGCGGGTAACACATCTTTTACCATCAGGGCAAAGGCAGCGTCGGTGTTGTTCATTACCAAACCATATTTAGCAGGATTAGCAGCCAAAGCGGCAGCAATCATACCAGGTATCAAGAACATGAAGACAGGCAGAAGCTTGAAGTAGCCTGCACAAATAGTACCACGACGCGCACGCTTCATCACGACGGTGTTGTCCTCGCCTTTGGTCTGTCCCAGCACACGTTGTACGATATGCTGGTCGGTGCACCAATACCAGAATCCGATGATGGATGCTCCAATGAAGACGACGAAACCAGGATATTCGTGATACATAGGATCGCCCTCACTCCAGTGGAACATGTGTGTGGTGCCGTAGCCATTGTGAAGATGGCTGCAATAGGTCATCATGTTGCTCCAACCCTGAGTGATGCTTCCGTCGCCCAGTGTAGCCAAGCCAAGGAAGAGTACAAGGAAAGAACCGATGATTAGGATTGGAGTCTGGATAGCAGACATTGTCATCACGCCCTTCATGCCACCGAAGATGGTAAAGACGGCTGTGATAAAGATCAGTCCCAGGGCACCATACCAGAAGGGAATGCCAAGCAAGTACTCAAAGAAAATACCACCTGTGAAGGCTGTTACACTCACTTTGGTGAGCACGTATGCCACCAGTGTGATGATGCTCAGCCAAGAGCCGGTAGCCTTGGTATAGCGGAATTTAAGGAATTCCGGCATCGTAATGATTCTTCCCAATTTGTTGTTGAGCAACTGATAGAAAGGTACGAAGAGCCAGCCCAGGATGAGGATCATCCAGCCTTGCATCTCCCAGTGGGCCATACCTACACCATCTTTTGCACCGGTACCTGCCAAACCGACAAGGTGCTCCGAGCCGATGTTGGCGGCGAAGATCGCTGCGCCAATCACCCACCAGGGCTCGCCTTTGCCGAAGAGGTAGTCCTGGCTGTCAGCACCCTTCATCTTGCGCTTGTCTTTGATGATACTTCTGTAGACGGCGATTGCCACTAAGCCTATACCAATGGCAAGAACCACCCAGTCAAGCCAAATAAATTCTTTTGCGTTCCAGTTCATAGTTTTGTTTTTAGTATTGTTTGTTATGAGAATCGGTTATTTCTTCACAGAAAATTTATATACGAGGTGACTGTAGTAAGTCTGTCCTGGTTTGAGATAGGGATTGGAGATCTCCCAGCCTTTTGTCTTTTGGACAATTTTTGTAGGGCTGTCAGGGTATTTCTGACTTTCAAAGCAGACACTGACATGTTTGGGATATTTGATACCGTGTTTGCAAGGAATGCCTGTACCCTGGAAATTACCGGTATAGACTTGCAGTCCCGGCTCATTGGTAAACACTTCAAGCAGAATGCCGGTCTTGGGTGAGAAGAGGCTTGCAGCTACCTGCGTATCATCGCCTTTACCATTTTTGAAAGTATTCAGGCACCAGTTATGATCGTAGCCTGTGGCATTGTGGATTTGGTCGAAAGTGGTATCGGTGATGGTCTCTTGAATAGCGTGGGGCTTGCGGAAGTCCATCGGTGTGCCAGTCACGTCGCGGATTTCACCCGTCGGGATGTATTTAGCGTCAGAAGGGGTGAACTTGTCGGCGTTGATGTACATGATCTCGTCTGTGCCGACCTTAGAAGGATCGCCATTAAGATTGAAATAGGAGTGGTTGGTCATGTTGATGACCGTCTCCTTATCAGTAGTAGCCTTAAAGGTGATGTCGAGTGTGTTGTTGTTCTTCACCAAATAGGTGGCAGTTGCTTTTACTGTGCCAGGGAATCCATTCTCACCGTCGGGGGCAGTAATGGCGAAGGTCACGCTGCTGTCGGTCTTTGCCTGCACATTATATATTTGATGGAGCCATCCGGTGTTGCCACCACCATGGAGTGTGTTCTCATTGTCGTTGGCACGAAGCTTGTAAACTTTACCACCTACAGTGATCTGTGCATTCTTGATGCGGTTGGCATAGCGCCCGACACTGGAACCATAGTCAGAAGGGCTGTTCAATGTATCAGCATACTGGCGGATATTGTCATAGCCGAGCACTACGTCTGTAGGCTTGCCTTCTTTATCCGGGACACAGAGAGAAACGACACGACCTCCGTAGTTGGTCAGACAAACTTCCATGCCGTTGTTGTTCTTCAAAGTGATGAGTTCTACCTTCTTTCCATTCAATGTGGTGTCAAAGGCTGCCGGATCAAGACCGGATACGGTACGGCTGGCAGTTTTGTTGCCGGCACATGATGCAAGTGCCAGCAGGCAACCTCCTGCGATACCTAAGTAGTTTTTGATATTTCCCATGTCTGTTTTATAGTTATTTGGTTTTATTGGTGGTAAAGTTACAATATTTTTTTGTAAGTTGTATCACATTCAATGTGAAATTTTTGAAAAATAGTACTTTTTACACTTTTAAAGTGAAATTGGGGCGTATTTACTCTATTATCAGCGTGATTTGAACTCATGTTCTGCTTACTTGTGTATCTGTCTTGTGATTGGTGTATGTTGCTCATAAGTTTACTGTTGGGTCTATGATGTTGCTGTCTTAAGAAGCTTTGGTTTGCTCATTAGCCAAGCGCTTAAGAGGATGTCTTCTTGCACTATACTGTGCCGAACTTTAGAATAATGTCATGTATTGTCGGGAAAACTGTCAATTTTGCGTGCCAATGGCTGCGATTTTCCATGCAGACTTGTCCTTGACGCCAAATTTACGTGTTTTTGGGCATTTTTTATAATGTATTGATAATCAGTGTTATACATTCATGAGTGAGTTTTTACCCTTCCCATTTTAGTTATTTTATCTTGTCATCTCAGTTGTTTTATCTTGTCATCTCAGTGTTCTGACCTTGTCATCTCAGTGTTCTGACCACATAAAACAACTGTTTTCTCACGGTCAACTCACTGCTTTCTTCGGGAGTATCTGCAAAAGTGGGTTTTTCAACGTGCTTTTTGCCCTTCTACTCCATCGTGCTGGCTCTAGAAGCGGACGTCTTGGTGAAGTTCTTTTGTAAGAGAGTTTGATAAATTAAGAGTAAGCATGTCAAAAAAAGCCTTCTGCCAAAAATGGCAGAAGGCTTGATATTGTGTTGATGATAAGCTTAGCAAATCTTGCGTGCTCCATCGCCGATCACTACATCGATGACGACGGGTTCGTGGTCATATGCTGCTTTGAAGTTCTTCTTAGCCGTAGCGATGAATTTATCATAGATTTCGTCTTTGACAAGATTGATCGTGCAACCACCGAAGCCACCGCCCATGATACGGCTGCCGGTGACGCCACACTCTTTGGCAACGTTGTTGAGGAAATCAAGTTCTTCGCACGAGACCTCATACTCTTTGCTGAGTCCGTAATGGGTCTCGTACATTTTTTGTCCGACGGTCTCGTAGTCGCCTGCTTGCAGTGCATCGCAGACGGCCAGTACACGGTCTTTCTCACCCAAGACGAAGTGAGCACGCTTGTAGTCTTCTGCACTGACTTTATCCTTCACGGCTTCCAACTCATCCCAGTCTGCATCGCGCAGTGTCTCGAACTTTTTGTCGGGGAACTGCTGGCCGAGAGCCTTGACGACATTCTCACATGAGTTGCGGCGGTCGTTATAGGGGGATCCCTTTAACTCATGTTTCACCTTGGAGTTGAGAAGTACAAGTTTGTAGCCTTTTGGCTCCCAGGGGAAGTACTCAAACTCACGGCTGCGGCAGTCCAGGCGCATGAGCTTGCCTTTCTTTCCGAAGACAGAAGCAAATTGGTCCATGATACCGCAGTTTACACCTATATATTTGTGCTCTGTAGCCTGACCTGCCAAGACGAGGTCCCATTTAGAAACCTTGTTGTCTCCGAAGAGGTCGTTGAGTGCAAAGGCAAAGCAACTCTCCAGAGCTGCACTGGAAGACATGCCTGCGCCCAATGGCACATCGCCTGCAAAAGCTGCATTGAAAGGCTTGACGTCTACGCCCAGTGCACGCATTTCCTGCACGATGCCATAGATGTAGCGGGCCCATGTTGCTGACGGACCCTTGGGGTCGTCGATGGTGAAGTGCACCATATCTTTCAGGTCGATGGAATATACGTTGCAGGTCTTCTGACCGTTGGGACGGATCTCTGCCATGATGCCCTGCTCAACAGCACCGGGGAAAACAAAGCCTCCGTTATAGTCGGTATGTTCGCCGATGAGGTTGATACGACCTGGTGAAGCATAGATGTTACCGGTCTTGCCATCGAAATGCTTTACAAATCGGCTTCTTACAAATTCTATATCCATAATGATTCTAAAATTTATTAGTTATAAGATGAATTGCTATTTGGTATAGTTATTCCTTGGATTCTTTAAAGTATCTGTTATGCTTATTTACTTAATCCGATCTTGGAACCGAGGTTACAGAACCATAAGATATAAGCATAGAAGATAAACAGGCAGCAAGTGGCGATGATCACGCCGGCTGCGTCTACAACAGATCCCATTAAGGGCATGAGTAATGCTGCGCCAATGACGCCCGTGTTAATGACTCCGGTTGCAGCCTTGGTATGTGGACCAAGCTCTTGAAGTCCGAGGTTGAAGATCAACGGCCACATCACGGAGTGAAACAGACCGGCTGCCAGCATAGCATAGATGCCAATCATACCGGGGAGAATGATTGACAGTGCAATGCAGAGTGCACCTAAACAAAGACATGCACTCAGCAACTTGCGAGGTTGGAACTTGGCCAAAATGGCAGCTCCGACAAAACGGCCTACCATCATGCCTCCCCAATAGAATGCCAGGAAAGAGGTGGCTACAGACGCATAGTTGGAAGCATATTCCGGCATAGCCTTGAACTTGTAGGGGAGCATCGAAGGTACGCCAATCTCTACGCCCATATACATGAAGATGGCTAAAGCGCCCAGCCATACGTGAGGATACTTGAACACGCTGCTCTTATATTCGCGATGAACGCCGGCGTCTTCGGCCTGCTTTGCCTCATCAATGCGTGGCAATTTCAAAAATACCAAAATAAGGCAGATCACCAATGTGAAAATACCAAGACCCAGAAATGGACCCGGTACAGCGGATGGGGTAGGAGCTTGTCCACGTATGATCACATAAGTGATGAAAAGAGGAGCGAGTGTTGTTGCTACTGAGTTCAGAGCCTGGCTTAAAGTCATTCTGAATGCGCCTTTCTCTGGACTTCCAAGTACCATCACATAAGGGTTGGCAACATTCTGGAGCATAACTACGCCACAGGCTACAAGGCACATGCTTGCCAAGAATACAACATAAACATTGGCTTGAGCAGCTATGGCTGACTGAATACCAAACGAATTGATAATAAAGCCGATGCCGGCGACCGCCAAACCAAGGATTAAAGTGCCTTTATATCCAATTTTGCTCATCAGCATGGCAAAAGGAATACTTAATAAGTAAGCACCGTAAAAGGCTGTATTGACATATTGTCCTTGCTGTGCCGTCAAGTCAAAAGCTTTGGAGCAAAAGGCGATCATCGAGTTGTTCATCGTTGTGATGAATCCAATGAGGAAGCACACGATGAAGACTACAATGAGTGCAAATGTATAGTTAGGATGTTGAGAAGTTGGTGTGTTGGTCATGATTTTTATTGGTCTGATAATGATTGATTCATTTCAAAAAGGATAGTAGAAAAGTTGCACAGTCTCATATTATTATAGTATGATATTCAGACATGTGCAACTTTTTACTATCTCAATGTTTATTCTTCAATGCCGAAGTGATAAATGGTGTGCTGCTTGTACTGCTCTCCAGGGTCTAGAATCACTGACGGGAAGTAAGGATGGTTTGGTGTGTCGGGGAAGTGCTGGCATTCCAGACATACGGCAGAGCGGCGAGGATAGGTAGCTCCGTGAGTACCTTTGATGCCTGTGAGGAAGTTGCCGGTGTAGAGCTGCAATCCGGGCTCTGTGGTATACACCTCCATGGTACGTCCGCTCACTGGTTCTATGAGGCGGGCTGCAAAGCTCATCTCGCCTTCCTCATGCTTGTTGAGGACATAGTTGTGGTCAAAGCCGCTGCCATTCTTGATCTGTTCGTTGTCGGCATTGATGTCCTGACCGAATGGTTTGGGTTTGCGGAAGTCGAACGGAGTACCTTCTACGAGACGAATCTCACCTGTCGGGATAGATGTCTTGTCAATTGGCAAGTAGTAATTTGCGTTGATCTGACAGATGACATTGTCGATTGAAGGAGTTGGATCAGCGATGCCTGCTAAGGCAAAGAAACCGTGATTTGTTAAGTTGATAATAGTCTTTTTATTGGTGCATGCCAAATAGTCGATGTGGAGAGAGTTGTCGTCGTCCCATGTGTAAACGACGGTTGTCTTCAATTCTCCTGTATAGCCTTCCTCTCCATAGGCGGATACATAGTGGAGCACGAGTGTGTGGTCGTTCATCAACTCAGGATCCCATACCTTGACATTGAAGCCTTTTTTGCCTCCGTGTAGAGAATTCGGACCGTCATTGATAGGAACGTCATAGACTTTTCCATGGAGTGTGAACTCGCCTTTGGCAATGCGGTTGCCATATCGTCCGATGAGACGGGAGAGATATGGTTCCGGAGAGTTGATGACATCATTGATATTGTCATGTCCCATGATGACATTGGCGCGGTTGCCATTCTTGTCAGGAACCATGATGGCCACGAGGGCGCCCCCGTAGTTTGTGATAGCGACCTCATTGCCTTGGGCGTTCTTTAACACGAAGAGATCTGTCTTCTTCCCATTTACAGTGGTCTGAAAGTCTTCACGCTTCAGGCCACAGATGTTTTCCGTTGCTGTGTTTGTCATATCAACAAGTTTTTAGTTACGTCTTATATAGTTTTTCCTTTTACTTGCAAAGTAACTAAAAATAAGTGATAAAAACAAGTCAAATGACGATAAAATACCCTTCTTGTAGTGTTAAAAATGCTTTACCGACAGGAAGTCTGCTACAATATAGCTCGAGCCACCCACAAAAATGAAGTCGTCTACAGATGCGTCTGCCATTGCATGGCGAAAGGCATTGTCTACACTACCATAGTCTTCTCCTTTCAGATGGTGTTGATATCCAAGGTCTTTCACTTTGGAAGAAGGAATGGCGCGTTGTGATGTGGCCTGTGCCCAATAATATATTGCATTTTTGGGGAGTAGTGTCATTACGGATGATATATCTTTGTCATCGACCATACCGAAGACCATTCTCAATTGTTTGCAAGGCATGCTCTTGATTTGGGGAGCAAGATATTGCCAGCCGCCTACGTTGTGTCCAGTGTCGCAAATGACTAAAGGATGCCGGTTGATAATTTGCCATCTGCCTGTCAGACCTGTCGTCTCTGATACAGTGGCAAAACCTTTGTGGATAGTATCTGAGGTGACGTTGGGATTGTGGAGCTCTCGTAGTGCACATAGGATGGTATTGGTGTTCTTCGTCTGATAGTCTCCACCGAGCTCTCCATGAAAAGAGCCAAAGTTGTGGGTGACATAATTGCGTCCTCCTTGTGCGTCAAGACATGGCTCTGAAGAGATGACTTCTGGTTGATCCTCTGCAAAGGTGATAGGGGCACTTTCTGCCTTGGCTTTTGCTTCAAAGACGGGACGTGTCTCTGCACAGGCTTCTCCTACGACAACAGGAGTATGGGGTTTGATGATACCTGCTTTCTCTCCGGCAATCTTTGCCAAAGTGTTACCAAGGAATTGTGTGTGGTCGAAGCTGATATTTGTGATGATGGACAATTCTGGGCGAATGATGTTGGTGCAGTCAAGACGTCCGCCAAGTCCTACTTCTACGACAGCGATATCTACTTTTTGCTCTTGGAAATAGAGAAAAGCCAAGGCGGTTGTCAGTTCGAAGAAAGAAGGATGGAGGGGTTCGAAAAAGTGTCGTTCCTTCTCAACGAAGTCTATGACGCGTTGCTCACTGATAGGTTTGCCGTTGACACGAATGCGCTCTCGGAAATCCACTAAATGTGGAGACGTATAGAGACCGACACGATAGCCTGCCTGTTGAAGAATCGCGGCTATAGTATGCGAGCATGAACCTTTACCGTTTGTGCCGGCAATATGGATCGTGCGGTAACTTGTGTGGGGATGACCAAAGTGTTCATCCAATGCCAAGGTATTTTCCAGTCCTGCCTTATAAGCAGAGGCACCAACATGCTCGAAAACCGGTGTACTGTTAAATAGATATTCAACACATTCTTGATAAGTCATCGTCAAGGGATAAGATATAAAAACAATCCCTCCCGTTGCCAGGAGGGATTGTCATGGATTAATTGAAGTAACTTTTGAATTTCTCGAAGATGTTTTTCTTTGTTGACGTGTCGCCTTTGAAGTTTTCACTGTCGCGTAATTCTTCAATAGCTTTACGCTCTTCTTTCGATAACGTCTTAGGCACGTAGACACTCATGTTCACCACCAAGTCTCCGGTACCGGTGCCATAGCCTTTCAGTGCTGGTAGTCCTTTACCTCTCAGTCGTGTACTCATGCCGGGCTGGGTGCCTGGTGCGATTTTCATCTTTATCTTGTTTCCACTGATTGTTGGTACTTCCACTTCACCGCCTAAGGCTGCTGTTGGGAAGTCAAGAAGAAGATTATATATAATATCTTGCTTGTCCCTGATGAAAGTGTTGTCCTTCTCTTCTTCTATAAAGACTTGGATGTCACCATTGATACCATTGTGTGGAGCTGCATTGCCTTTGCCGTGTGCGTTGAGAACCATGCCGTCTTCAATGCCTGCGGGGATGTTGATCTCTACAACTTCCTCGCCTTTGACAACGCCAGTTCCGTTGCATTCCTTACACTTGTCTTTGATCACAGTGCCTTCGCCATGACAGGTTGGGCACTCGCTCTGCGTGGTCATCATGCCGAACATAGAGCGTACGGTACGGGCAACAACACCAGAACCGTGACACGTAGGACATGTCTCTGGCTTTGCGCCGTTGGCTGCTCCTGTTCCATGACAGGCTGTACAAGTCACATCTTTTTTGACTTTGAACTTTTTGGTTACGCCGCTTGCAATGTCTTGTAGAGAGAGCTTGACTTTCAGTCTCAGGTCAGAACCGCGGTAAACCCGTTGTTGCTGACGTTGACCTCCGCCGAAGCCTCCAAAGCCACCAAAGTCTGAATGGCCTCCAAAGATATCGCCGAACATAGAGAAGATGTCGTCCATGTCCATGCCGCCCCCGCTGAAGCCACCAAAGCCTCCGCCTTGTGGACCGTCGAAGCCAAACTGATCATATTGTTGTCTTTTTTGTGGATCGTGCAATACCTCGTAAGCCTCTGCTGCCTCTTTGAATTTCTCTTCAGCCTCTTTGTTACCAGGGTTGCGGTCGGGATGATATTTGATGGCCAGCTTGCGGTAGGCCATCTTGATTTCATCTTCTGATGCGTCGCGGCTTACGCCAAGAACTTCGTAGTAATCTCTTTTTTCCATTGTTTCGTGTCTTGTCGATACCTCAACAAATTATTGTCCTACTGCTACTTTTGCGTGACGTATGACTTTGTCGTTCATGGTATAACCCGTTTGTACGCAGTCGATCACTTTGCCTTTCTTGTCATCTCCCATACCAGGAACCATAGCCACTGCCTCGTGGTAGTCGGTATTGAAGTCTTGGTCTTTTGTGTCGATTTTCTTCACACCTAGACTCTCCAGTGTCTTAACAAATTTGTTGAAGATCATTTGCACACCTTCTTTTATGACTTTGGGGTCTTCACTCTTGTCAGCAATGGCACGCTCAAAGTCATCAAGAACAGGGAGTATGGCGGTCACGGTCTTCACACCACCGTTGAGAATGAGATCGGCCTTCTCACGCAGCGTGCGCTTCTTATAATTGTCGAACTCTGCGGCTGTGCGGAGGTAGCGATCTTTGAGCTCCTCTATTTCTTTTTGAGCCTCAGCCAAGGGATCTTTTTCCTCCTCTTTAGCTTGCGCGGTCTCCTTATTGTTATCGTGCTCGTTCTTGTCCTTATGATCTTTGGGAGTGTTATTCTTTTGCTCGTTTGAGTCAGCAGCAGCTGTTTTCTGCTTTTCGCTGTTGTGGCTCTCTTTGGCAACTTTGCTCTCAGCACCTTCTACTTTTATGTCTCTTTCGAGTTGATCTTTTTTCTTTTCTTCCATGGTAAAATGTTTTTTAATGAAAGCTTTGCAAAAAATGTGCCGAACGGACATATACTGCCATTTTAAGCGTTTCTGCCGTACATTTTTGCTTTCTGCTCTTTGATGGCGTCATCGTGGATGTACTCATCGTATGGCATCAGCTTGTCGATCGTGCCACTTGGCGTGAGCTCAATGATACGGTTGGCTACGGTCTCAATGAACTCATGGTCGTGGCTGGAGAAAAGCACGTTGCCCTTGAAGGAGACAAGATTGTTGTTGAAAGCTTGGATGCTCTCAAGGTCGAGGTGGTTGGTGGGCGTATCGAGGATGAGACAGTTGGCGTTTTGCAATTGCATTCTTGCAATCATACAGCGCATTTTCTCACCTCCGGAGAGCACATTGACTTTCTTCTCGACTTCTTCCTGACGGAAAAGCATACGACCCAAGTAGGCTTTCATCGTCACCTCATTGCCAGTACCGTATTGGCTGAGCCAGTCGACAAGATTCAAATCTGACTGGAAGAATTTCGTATTGTCAAGTGGGAGATAGGCTGTGGTGATGGTTACACCCCATTTGTAGTTGCCTCCATCGGCTTGGCGATTGCCATTGATAATCTCGAAGAGAGCGGTCATGGCTTTGGGATTGTGACTCAAGAAGACAACTTTCTGACCTTTCTCTATATTGAAGTTAACATTGTCAAAGAGAACGGTGCCATCTGCGTCTATAGCTTTCAGGTTCTCCACTTCGAGGATCTGGTTTCCGGGCTCACGATCCATTTGGAAGATGATGCCGGGATATTTACGGCTGGATGGACGGATCTCTTCTACATTGAGTTTCTCCAACATCTTCTTGCGTGATGTGGTCTGCTTGCTCTTTGCCACATTGGCTGAGAAGCGGCGGATGAACTCTTCCAACTGTTTCTTTTTCTCCTCTGCCTTCATGCGCTGGTTCTGAGCCTGACGCAGGGCGAGCTGGGAACTTTCGTACCAGAAACTGTAATTGCCTGCAAAGACTGTTACCTTACCGAAGTCGATGTCGATGGTCTGGGTACTCACAGCGTCAAGGAAGTGACGGTCGTGACTGACAACGAGTACTGTCTGATGCTCGTCGATGTCACCTAAGTAGTCTTCCAACCATTCTACGGTATCCAAGTCCAAGTCGTTGGTGGGCTCGTCGAGAAGTAGATTGTCTGGTTTGCCGAAAAGAGCTTTTGCCAACATGACGCGAACTTTCTCATTGTTGGAGAGTTCTGACATCTGTTTCTGATGAAGACTTTCGTTGACGCCCAAGTTCTGAAGCAGTTGGGCAGCATTGCTTTCGGCCTCCCAGCCATTCATCTCTGCGAACTTTTCCTCCAGTTCGGCAGCCCGGTTTCCATCTTCATCTGTCATCTCGGGTTTGGAATAGAGAGCCTCGCGCTCTTTCATATTGTTCCAAAGAGCTTCGTAACCCATCAAGACAGTGTCCATAACGCTGAAAGCATCGTATTTGAAGTGATCCTGTTCCAATATAGAAAGGCGCTCGCCGGCTCCAAACTCAACGGAGCCTTTGTTGGGCTCAAGGTCACCGCTGATAGCGCGAAGTAGTGTAGACTTTCCTGCACCGTTTGCACCGATGACACCATAAATATTACCACGGGTGAACTTGATGTTTACATCTTTATAAAGAACTCTCTTGCCAAACTGTATGGCAAGGTTTGTCAGTGTAATCATTTTATCTTTTGATTATTATTGTGGATGATCTATTATTCCTTGCAAAGGTACAAAAATAATGTGATTTACTGGCTGATAATACTGAATTTAACAATTTTGGCGATTTGTTGAGGTGATTTCTCGTAGTACATGCAGTATAGAGGCGTTGGGAGATAATGTAATAACAGATGAGGGCAGATTTGTCTTTCTTGTCACAAAAAAGGCCATCATCTTCGTGATGATGGCCTATATTTCTTTATATAATTACAGAACGCTTGATCGTTAGTCTATTCAAGGATCTTTGTCATTGACATGGATGAGATCAAGCCATCAGGTCCTATGGTGGCCTTAATATTAAATCGGGTGCTTACGGAAGTTCCGTCTACCTTGTCAACTTTTTGCACAGCAGAGAAGGTGGTGTTGTACTGGTATTCTTCGTCTCCAACTTCTTTTTTGGTGATATTGTAGTCGTTGTTGATATGCCAGTTCATGTTAGAAATGTCATCTTTATAGATTTTGTCCATGAAGACGGCTACGTCTGCTTTTGTCGCGTCGGTCTTGCCCAAAAAGTTCGACATAAGCGGTGCGACGGTTGCGGTGAGTCCATCCTCGTTCTTTGCGTTGATGGCTTGGAAGAAATGTCGGAAGATAGCCTTCACCATAGTCTTCTCTTCTGGCTGCACCGTCTTTGCTTTGAGTGCTTTGAGTGCATTATTGGCTTGGTCTACGTGCTCACCATTGGCGTGTTCGCTTAGATAGGCTGTATAGGATTGCTCGGAATTGCCGTTTGTGGCGTCAATCCAGTCCAGTGAGTCGATCTTGTGAATTGCCTCGGCCTTATGTTCTGAGTTGGGATGCTTGGTGAGATAATCCTCCAGGGCTGTACGGGAACCGCTTACCACGGCATTGGTCCAGTCGATGTCAGTCTGTTTTAGGTTCTCCAGCCGAGCCTCAATGGAGTCTCGGTGAGCTTCCGGCGCATCGGGGTTGGTGTCAAGGTAGGTCTGGAGCACAGTAGGATCATCACTGTTCATGGCAAACTCATAAGCTTCCTCCTCTTTAGAGTTTTTACTGCTGTTATAGAAGTAGAAACAGATGCCACAAGCCAAGACAGCGAGTATAAATCCAATGATGAGTGCACTATGGCTTTTCTTGCTAGCTTCTGGCTTCTGATGATTGCCCGAAGGTGTCGGAGGCACAGGGCGTTGAGAATTTCTATCTTCTGCTTTGTGATAGCTGCTACCTGTTCTTGGCGGAGTAGGAGGCTGTGGCATGCGCTGCTTGGTGTGTGCACTTTCCATTTCCCCCGTGTTCGCTATGTTCGGCGATTGCGGTGCATTGCTATTGTTTAGAGAAGTGTTGCCGACTTCTCCTTTTACCAATGTTTCTCCCCGTGGAGTGAGATGATGGCAGTTAGGGCACATCTCTTGATCTTTGAAATAGATCTCTCCACATTGTGGGCATCTCACGATCTTGCCAGCGATGGGCACACCGCAGTTGGGGCATGCCGGAGCTTTGTCGCTGATTTGCCGTCCACATTCGGGACATTTTATTATAGCCATGATAAAAGTATATTTAGTTTTTAACATTAAAAATCTGTTTGGTGCTCAATTAAATTATCGGTGTCGAAATCTGATTTCCCTGAGTTTGTGCTTTCCCATGAACCGGCTTTTGTCGACATATCCGTTGATGCCATTGAGGTGTCCTTTTCCTGTGTACTGCCACATGATATATTCGAGGTTGTCTTTCAGCACCGGGGTTCTCTTGGTGTATTGAGCAATCATCACTTTGTAGTCTTTTAACTTTCCCAAGAGATTATGGTCGTAGAAGTTGGCTCCTGTGTAGATCAGTGGTTTCTGCTTATATGCTTTTTCCATGAGATGAAGGAAGAGAAAAAGTGAGTCTTGGAATGCCTCTACGGAAAGTCCGCTTCTCGTTTCTACATCTACCATGGGTATGAGATCCTGGTCTCCAGGCCGACATTGTGTCTTGAAGTTCTCAAGTTGTGTTTGCTGAGGTATGTTGGGACGATAGAAATGATACGACCCTACTTTCAGACCATATCGGTGAGCAAGGTCTATGTTTTGCTTGTATTTACTGTCAATACGGCTTCCGCCTTCCGAGGCTTTGAGGTATACATAAGCCATTTTGGAAGTACCGATGGTCTCCCAAAACACATTGCCTTGATAGTGACTCAAGTCAATACCGTGGATATGACTGCATGTATCTTCGCATTCCACATAATTTTGAGCTTGAAGGCTCAGGGATGCAAGCAAAGCAATAATGCAAACTATGAAACGATTCATAAATGCAAAATTAGCGAAAAGTTTCCTTATCGTGTATGACATCAATTAATAATTAAAAATAATTAAGAGCAGGACATACCTGCCGCTTGTGACAATTCGCTCGACTTTTATCGTCTATTCTTCTATCTCCTGTAGCGAACGGGCGAAATTATGGAAGAAATTGCTAACTGTTTCTATCGGTGCATAAACTACATAGCAAAGTCCACGACGCAAGTTGCGGCGAAGTAAAGAAGAGTTGTTCTGCAAGAAACCTGCCTTTCCTTGTCTGAAGTGCCATTCTTCAGCGGTGTCGTTCACAGTGTGGTGAACAGATCGCATGACCAGTTTATAGGCTGAGGATTCTACATGCTCGACGAAAGGCAGTTCGTCTTGCTCAAACATGAATACAGCCATGAGCATACTGCCTTGTAATTGTGCCATGCGTCGGATATGTAGTTTGCTTAGCCATCGTTCCAACTTTACGAAGTCCACCTTGTCGCCTTTGGTTCTTAAGAAGCTGCCTAATTGTATAAGTCCGCCAAGCATGATGCCATTGTTGAGCATGGAAGATACATTATTGACAATAATCTTCAAAAGTTCCACAGCTTCAATGTTTGTGTCTATAGCATGATATTCGTTGTTGATGATCTTATGTAGACGATAGTTGAGAAATCTGTTGCTCAGCTGGATCTTTGGTTGCTGGTTTGTGGCCAAAGTCAGGGTCTTTGTAAGTTCCTGAGGTATATTCATCATCTCATCCTTTTGATGCTTGGCAATTCCTTTTAATGTAGAATCTTCCACATGCTGCGTTTGTACCATCTGAAACAGACGTTGCCACTTAAAGGCAGACATCGGCTCCATTGGTTCCTGTTCATCAAGAGATCCCGACAGAATCAACCGAAAGAAATTACGTGTGATGACATCCATTGCACAAACAAGTTAAGAAAACTGCTTTGGGAAGCGAAACGCGATGGAAAGAATACCTGCTACACCCAATGCCATAGGGTAATAGAGATAGGGAAGTATATGCATGGGGCTGCAGCCGGCAAGTCCGGCAGCCAGAAGCATCTGTACACCATAAGGCAGCAGGCCCTGCGTGGTACAGGAGAATGTATCAAGGATACTAGCATTTTTTCTGTTGTCGACCCCAAAGCGGTCTCCTAATTTTTTGGCAATGTCACCGATGGTGAGTATGGCAATTGTGTTATTGGCTGTGCAGATGTTGACAAGACTCACCAAGGCAGCTGTCGCGAACTCGGCACCTCGTTTGGTATGTACGTGTGAGGTGAACTTATTGATGATGAAGTCGATGCCGCCGTTTTCTCTGATGATTTCCAACATCCCTCCGGCCATCATTGCCACCATGATCAACTCTCCCATTCCACTGATGCCTTTGCCCATTGCTATGAGCCAGGCGAAGAAGTCGTAACTGCCGTCGATCATGCCGATGATGCCACAGGTGAGTGAGCCAATGACAAGAACGGCCATGACATTCATACCTGTTACAGCTAAAATAATCACCAGCAGATAGGGTATAACCTTCATGAAATTGACGGATGCGGTATGTGTTGGTGCAGCAATGCCCTGTCCCAGAAAGGTATAAACGGTTAGCATCAGTATGGCAGCAGGCGTAGCAATAAGTACGTTGACGCGGAATTTGTCGCTCATCTTGCAACCTTGGGTTTGGGTGGCAACTACTGTGGTGTCAGAGATAAATGAGAGGTTGTCGCCAAAGTAAGCACCTCCAACGATAACTGCTGTCAGCAACGGAAGGCTGCCGCCTGTTTGATGAGCTACACCGGCAGCTATCGGTACAAGTGCAACTACTGTGCCTACACTTGTGCCGATGGCTGTCGAAATAAAGCAAGCGGCAACAAACAAGCCAGGAAGGATCAAACTTGAAGGTAAGATACTCAGCGTGGCACCTACGGTGGCATCAATAGCACCCATGCTTTTTGCAGAGGAGGCAAAAGCACCGGCCAGGACATATATCCACAGCATCAGCATCAGATTGTCACTACTGGCCCCTCTGCTGAAAATGTCGATGCGCTTTCGCAAAGGAAAGCCACCGGATATAGAAACAGCATAGATGCTGGCGATCATAAAGACCACTGTCATAGGCACTTTGTAGAAATCGCCTGCAACAATACTCAATACAAGATAAAGCAAAATGAAGACGATAAGTGGTGATAGGGCCAATAATCCTTTTGCGTTTGTTTTGTTCATGATGCTCATAAATATACTGTTATACTGTATGAACTCTTTTTCTGTCAGAGTTGTGTGCGCCTATAAAAGTCCACATTCTCTTTGCTAAGCAATTCTATTGGCATGTAATTGATGGGATTGACTTCTTTTTTCAATACGATGGCCTGAAAAAGCGTGTCAATGCACGAGTAGCCTTGAAGGAAGGCATGTTGGGCAATGAGAAAAGAGATACTGCCACGTCTGAGACAGTCGGCATTCTTGCCGACCATGTCATATCCCATGATCTGTACGTCACGCCGATTAGTCCGCAACAAAAAGTCACCCATGATATGTGCTTTGGAACCTAATGTGATGCAATGGTGGATATCGGGATGAGCTTGAAACAGATCTTCCATTTGTTTGTTATAAAGGCTTCTCGAACCGTCCAAAGGAACTTCAAATTCTATGATTTTAGTGTCGGGGAAATGGTCACGCATATAATGTCTGAACCCTACTTCTCGGTTGTCCTGCTGTTTGCTGGCAACATAGCCGTTTTTTGTGAATTTCATCAGCACGATCTGTTTCTCTTTGGCAGCGATGAGCATCAGCATACGAGCCGCAAAATATCCGCTGGCAAAAGAGTCCTGGCCAAAGAATGACAGAGGCTTCAAGTCAGGCATATATGAGTCAAGCATGACAAACGGGATGTTTTGGGCATGGAGTTGGTCCGTAAAGACACGCGTGCTTTCTAAGTCGGCAGGCACGATGACGACACCGTCGGGTTTGGCTTGAAGGCAGGATTCGGTAGTTTTCTTAAAGGAGTTGACATTAAAGCGCTCATAGTGATGAATCTCTGCTGTGATGTGAAAATCGCGACGAGCCTCCTGAGCATTCTTCACACCCTCCTCTATCTCTTCCCAATAGGCAATCTGCTCATGTTGGGGAATGATGACGTGAAAGGTGTATGTTTTGTTGTATGCCAATGCTGACGCATACATGTTGGGCTGGTAGTTCATCTCCTCCAAGGCCTTCTCAACCTTTTCCTTTGCGTTGGGTGATACATTGGGCCTTTTGTGCAGGACTCTGTCCACGGTTCCCACCGACACACCTGCGCGCTCTGCGATATCCTTAATTCTGATTTTGCTATCGGTCATGCTCTATAATATATATGTTGTTGCAAAAATAGCAATAAAAACTTAGAATGAAGGCTAAGACTGCAAATAATTTATCTTGAAGAGTCAATTTTCGGTATTTTCTTTTTGTTTTCAGAAAATAATAGTATTTTTGCAAAGTGAGATGCTTATACATGGATTGTCTGCTAAACACAATAAAAAGGTTAATCTATAGACATGAGCTGGAGATGTTGGCGCTTGCCGTTTTGCTGCCAGTCCTATATTCTTGCTCCGGAAAGAAGCAAGAACGGATCGATCGGCTCAATGGCCAGTCTTACGCGTGGCATTATCGCAATCTTGATTCGGCAGAAGTATATGCACGGTGGGCTTTAAAAGAAGCTGATAACAAGGGTGACGGTGCTGCAGAAGCCTATAACAATTTAGCCTTTGTCGACATCGCACGGATGAAATATAGGAATGCATGGAGACTACTGAAACAAGTACCGGAACTTACGGACAATCAGATAGAAATACTTATCTCTGATGTACAGTTGATGCGCTTGTGCCAACGGGAGTCTTTCAATAAGGAGTTCTATGATTATCATGAGCGTGCACTTCGGTGTATTCAGCGTTTTCAGAAGGAATCCTATCGCTTGTCGGACCACCAACAGAGAAGGCTGCTATATGCCCAAAGTGAATTTCAGATCGTTACGTCCACATATTATTACTATGTCGGTCTGAACCATCAAGCCGCTCAGGCTATTCAAGACATGAGCTCTTGGAATCAGCTGATACAGGATACTGCACAATATATCAACTACTGTTATAATGTTGGTGCAGGAGGAATCATCTTGGGAGGTACAAAGCAGGATATCGCCCAATCTGAGTTTGAGTACCTGATTCAGGCATACGTATTGGCCCAGCGTTGCGATATGCCTTTTTGGGAAGCTCAGATCATACAGGCCATCAGTGAGCATATACAGGATCCCAGTATGCGTAAATTGCTGATTAGCAATAATGTGCCAGCTTTTAAGTACATAAATACCTATGATATGCCGGATTCTCTTTTAGCTGGTAATCTGGCTCTACGTGCTTTACAAATTTTCACCGAATATGGTGATGTGTATCAAGTGGCGGGTGCCAACCGCACTTTAGCGGAATGTTATTGGTATATCCATGACTATCGTTCGGCTTTGATATGTCTTCAAAGGGCATTGGCTATCAAGGCTGTCCATCAGGCACCGGATCTGGTGGCATCGATTCGCGAGCGGCTCTCACTTGTCTATTCTGCTGTTGATGACAAAGCCAATAGTGACCGGAACCGAAATATCTATCTCGACATTCAGGAGCGGTCTCGACAGGATCGTCAGCTTGAGGCAAGGGCTAGTCAACTCAACTACTCTTCTCGTCAGCTCAATATCATGCTCGTAGCAGTTGTGCTGATGATACTTGTCTTTGTAGCTTTACTCTTTGTCTTTGATGCAAAACGTCGTAGAAGTGACAAGGCTTTCTCGCTTGATACGCTTTTAGAGCCATTGAGAAATTGGCAGCGTGAGAACGAGAAGCGCAATCGTCTCATGAATGAGAATATCAATGAGATGAAAGAACAACTCACTATTGGCAAATTGCATTTGCAACAACACAAGCGAAAAAATCTTGATGCGCGAGCAAAAGTTCAACTCGTTAACAGCATATTGCCATTCATTGACCGTATGGTGTATGTCGTCCATCAATTAAAACAAGAAAAAGAAAGCCATCAAGAAAAAAGGGACGCTGATTGGAAAAAGCGCAACTATGACTATCTGATGGAGATCACAGACAGCATCAATGACTATAATTCGATTCTGACTCAATGGATACAAATGCGTCAGGGTGACGTGAGCTTAAAGATAGAGAGCTTTGACTTGCAGGATCTCTTTGACATGGTTGAACGATCTCGTGCTTCGTTCCGTATCAAGGGTATTGATCTACAAGTGAAACCGACAGATTTGAAGGTGAAAGCTGACAAGACGCTCACTTTGTTTATGATCAACACGATAGCCGATAATGCGAGGAAATTTTCCAATGAAGGTGGTGTGGTGAAAGTAGAAGCCAATGGCATGCCAGACTATGTCGAAATCAGTGTGGAAGATAATGGGCCGGGCATGACGAAGGAAAAGTTAAGTCACATTTTTGACCGTACCTATACCGGCGGTCATGGCTTCGGACTGAAAAACTGCAATGGCATCATCGAGAAGTATAAAAAGATGAGCCGCATCTTTAGTGTCGCATCAATTGGTGCGGAGAGCGAATTGGGTAAAGGCACGCGTGTTTTCTTTCGCTTGCCTTATGGATTCCGTCGTGCACTCACTTTACTTTTTCTGTTGTTTACCACTCTTTTACCGGCTTTCTCTACACCTTCTGCTCCACGAAGAAACTATGCCAATGAAAGTCAGGCCGCTGCTTATGCGGATAGTACTTATTACTGTAACATCCGTGGAGAATATGAGAGGGCTTTGCGCTTTGCAGATAGTTGTCGGGCAGTGCTCTCACCCAGTGATACTGTCATTTTGCTTGATGTCAGTAACGAGACGGCAGTGGCTGCATTGGCATTGCATCAATGGAAGCTCTACGAAAAAAGCAATAGCGTCTATACAAGCCTCTTCCGGCAGGCCAGCGCAGACAGTAGTCTGCCTGATTACGTACGTACGATGCAACGCAGTGAAAACAACAAGACGGTGGCGATCATCCTGCTTGTGTTATTGCTGTTGACGATCCTTCCTGCTTATTATTTCCTTTATTACAGACATCAACTCGACTACCAGTCGTGCATAGACCGTATCAGAAAAATGAATCAGTTGCTTACTTCTGATCTTTCTGATGAGCAGAAACTAAAGGGTATCGACCGTTTGGCAGACTTTGCTTCCTTCGATCTTAGAGAAGAGCAACTGGCCACTCTGTCAAATATAGTACAGACTGTGCGTCAAGCTGAACTCGATGCCATACAGGGTCAACTCCGGCAGGCTGATGATTTGGAGTTTGCAGAAGACGAACAGAGAAGACTGAATTTGGAAACAGCCCGCTTGCACGTATCCAATAGTGTACTTGACAATTGTCTTTCGGCTTTCAAGCATGAGACGATGTACTATCCTTCCCGTATCAGACAGTTGGTGCAAGAGTCCCCCGACAGCATAGACGACATCGCAGAAGTGGTCGATTACTATCACGATCTTTATGTGGTGCTGGCCCAACAGGCTATGAGGCAAGTGCCGACCATTCGATTAGATGATGAGATGGTTGATTATTTCTTTGACTTGTTAGGTGATGTCAATGATAGAAAGGCACCGGCAGTGATGAGTAAGACTCTTGACGATGGGTATCTTAAAATGCAATGCTTATTAAGCCAGCGTCATGATGACGCGGAAGCTTGTCGGGCTCTATTCACTCCCTACACTTCTGATTTACGTTTTCTGCTTTGCAGGCAGATTGTGCGTGAGATGGGAGAAGCGACTAACCAAAGAGCTTGTGGTCTGAGTGCCCATGTTGGTAAAGAGGGGATTCTGATAGAGGTTATCATGCCTGCCAGGCTGAATGAACGCTGTTTGATCGCAATGAAAAATAATCATATACAGATATGAAAGACTTTAATGTTATTATTGTGGAAGATGTACCTTTGGAACTGAAAGGTACAGAGGGAATTTTCAAAAACGATATTCCCGAAGCGCATATTATAGGTACGGCACCTGACGAGGTCTCCTACCGTAAACTCATGACTAAGCAGCTTCCGGATCTTGTCTTGCTGGATTTGGGGCTTAGCGGATCGACCACTGTGGGTGTGGAACTCTGTAGGGAAACCAAGCAGGCGCACCCGGAGGTGAAGGTCCTGATCTTTACAGGAGAGATTCTCAATGAGAAGCTTTGGGTCGATGCATTGGATGCCGGTTGTGATGGCATCATCCTCAAAAGTGGTGAGTTGCTAACACGTGGTGACGTGGCAAGTGTGATGGACGGCAAACGTCTTGTTTTCAACCAACCTATTTTGGAAAAAATTGTCGAGCGTTTCAAGCGTAGTGTAAACAATGACCTGATGCGTCAGGAAGCGTTGATAGATTACGATATCGATGAGTATGACGAGCGTTTCCTTCGTCATTTGGCCTTAGGGTATACTAAGGAACAGATTACTGCACTGAGGGGTATGCCGTTTGGGGTCAAGAGCTTGGAAAAACGGCAGAACGAACTGGTGAGTCGCCTCTTCCCAGAGAGCAAGGGTACCAGTGTCAACGCGACACGCTTGGTAGTACGAGCTTTCCAATTGCATATTCTCGATTTGGATAATTTGCAACCCGATGAAGCATAGGATGAGATCACTGAGTTGGCGTCCGGTTGTCTATAGGTTGTCTATAGGAGTAGCTTTGGCACAGGTGGTACTCATCTTTCTGTCTTGGCTTTTGTCAGCTGCCATGCCTCAATCATCGATCCTCTCGTTGCTAAGTGCTCGTGGCATCAGGTGGTTCTTTGGCTATTTCGTGGTGGAAGAGGCATCTGCTCTTTTATTGTGGATCATCTTGGGAGCTATAGCTTGGGGTGGAATAAGGGGTAGCAATCTCTTGGTTACGGTCATCCAGTGTACCAAGTCCGGTTTTTCAGCACTTCCACGACGTGTCAAGTTAGCATTGGTTACTGCTGGTTTGTTCGGCATTATACAGATCGTCTTTCTTTTGTTGTTGACTGTTCCGCCACAGGCCGTGCTTCTTAGCGTTACTGGAACGTTATCCGATAGCAGTTTCTCTGCGAGTATCATTCCGTGTATATGCTTCTTGCTGACCACCGTGTCGATTGTCTTCGGCCTGATTAGTGGCACCTTGCAGGGAATAGATGGGGTCTGTCGTGCACTGTGTTCACAGCATGCGCTTTTGATGCCTTTGCTGTTGCTATATGTAATGGGCTCTATGTTAGTAAGTTCTGTATATTTTGTGTTTTTTAGTTATTAAATATCTAATATGAAAAAGGTCGTTTTCCTTATTTTCCTTTGTATGGCTTTTATCCTTTCCGGTGCGGCTGCAAAACGCATCGATCTTAAGTCGTTGACGGCAGGTGAGTTTACTGCCCAACGTTTAACAGGTATTAATCCCTTGGAGGGCACTGACCAGTATGCCAGCATCTCTCAAAATGGCAAACAGGTGATACAGTATTCTTTCAAAACTGGTAAGCAAACTGCCGTGTTGTTTGATGTCGAGGATACGCAAGGGGCGAAGATAGACAACTTCGACGGCTACATCATGTCGCCGGATGGTAAGCGAATGCTCATCCGCACTAAGACGCAACCTGTCTATCGCCGTTCCTATAAAGCTGTCTTCTATATCTATACGATGGCTTCCCGTAAACTGGAGCCTTTGTCAGACGGAGGCCCGCAACAAGCTCCTGTATGGTCGCCTGATGGAACAAAGGTGGCTTTTGTCCGTGACAATAATATTTTCTTGGTCAAGCTGCTTTACAACAACAGTGAGAGTCAGGTGACAAAAGACGGGCGTTTCAATCATATCATCAATGGTATTCCAGATTGGGTCAATGAAGAGGAATTTGCTTTCTCACATGCCCTAACATTCAATGCTGACGGCACAATGCTATGTTGGCTACGTTATGACGAGAGTGCCGTAGAGCAGTATCGTCTGCAGATGTTCAAAGGATTAAATCCGGAACATAAGGAGTATGCCGTTTATCCCGGTGAGTATGCTTATAAATATCCTAAGGCAGGTGAGCGAAATGCCACCGTCAGTGCCTGGAGCTTTGATATTCAGTCTCATCGCATACAGCGTCTGCAAGTACCTGTGGACAGCGACGGCTATATGCCGCGTATCCTTCCTACTTCCAATCCCAATCGCATCATCGTCTATACGATGAACCGACATCAGGATGTGCTGAATCTCTATGGCGTCAATCCCCGCAGTACGGTAGCTCAGCTGTTACTTTCTGATCATGTCTCCCGTTACGTTAAGGAGGAGGCAATGGAGACCGCACGCATTGGAAGTGATTATATTCTGTTGCCCTCAGACCGTGATGGTTACATGCATCTCTATCTGTATAATAGCAATGGTCAGTTGCTGCGTAAGATAGGTAATGGTAATTTCGATATTACTGATGTGTATGGCTATGATGAGAAAACGGGTGATGTCTATTACCAGGCTGCAGCTCTTAATCCTCAGGACCGGCAGATCTATGTAGCCCATAAGGATGGAAAAACAGAACGGCTCACCAAGAATGAGGGTTGGAATTCGGCCATCTTCTCCAGTGATCTTCGCTATTTCGTCAACTGTTGGAGCGACTACAATACACCTTATTTATATAGTACTTGTAGCAATAGCGGCAAGGTGATTGCTACCAACCTCGATAATCAGGCTTTGAAACAAAAGATCCGCGATTATGGGTGGACGAAGCGGGAGACTTTCTCTTTTACCACTTCCGAGGGCATTCAACTCAATGGTTGGATGATCAAACCTGCCAACTTTGATCCAAATAAGAAATATCCCGTAATCATGTTCCAATATAGCGGACCGGGCAATCAGCAGGTTATCAATTCTTGGGATGCCGGTTCTATGAGACAAGGCGGAGCTTATGACCAGTATCTTGCGCAACAGGGCTTTATCGTTGTATGTGTGGATGGTCGTGGAACCGGTGGTCGTGGAGCCGACTTTGAGAAATGCACCTATCTACATTTAGGTAATTATGAAGCTAAAGATCAGGTAGAGACAGCACTTTGGTTGGGTAAACAATCTTATGTCGACAAGGACAATATCGGCATCTGGGGATGGTCTTATGGTGGTTTCTGTACACTGATGAGTATGAGTGAAGGTCGTCCTGTATTTAAGGCTGGTGTTGCCGTAGCTCCTCCTACGAGTTACCGTTACTACGATACCATTTATACTGAGCGTTACATGCGCACACCGAAAGAGAATCCTGACGGCTACAATGACAATGCTATCACGCGTGCTGACAAACTCCACGGTGCATTGCTCATCTGCCATGGAACTGCCGATGACAACGTGCATCCGCAGAATACTTTTGAGTATGCTGAGGCTTTAGTTCAAGCTGACAAAGATTTTAAGGAATTGTACTACACCAATCGCAATCATGGCATCTCTGGGGGTAATACACGAAATCACCTCCTGCGTCAAATTACTCAATGGTTTGAAGAGCATCTGAAATAGTAGTCTCTTCTCATCTCGGATGAATCTTCATGACGAATATGTCATTCAAGGCTCCAAGGAAAAAGCTGATACTTTTCCCCCTTGGAGCTTTTTCGTTATTGTCTTATTTCTACTTGTAATCTTTCTATTTTTTAAATTATTAGTCTTTTTTGTTGTAGATTGCAAGAATTGTTGTATCTTTGCATGAAAATACCAATAAGAATAAGATTTATGAAGCATCAATTGAGAAGTGCTGTCTGTACTGAAGGCAGAAGAATGGCAGGAGCCCGCGCTCTTTGGGTGGCAACAGGTATGAAGCATGAGCAATTTGGTAAGCCCATCATAGCAGTCGTCAACTCTTTCACACAGTTTGTACCAGGACATACACATCTACACGATATAGGCCAGATTGTTAAGCAGGAAATCGAAAGCTTGGGGTGTTATGCAGCTGAATTCAACACGATTGCTATCGACGATGGTATCGCCATGGGACATGATGGCATGCTGTATTCACTGCCTTCCCGTGATATTATCGCTGATTCCGTAGAATATATGGTCAATGCCCATAAGGCTGACGCTATGATCTGCATCTCCAATTGTGATAAGGTCACGCCGGGCATGCTCATGGCAGCCATGCGCCTTAATATCCCGACAGTGTTCTGTTCTGGTGGCCCTATGGAAGCCGGACGTTGGAACGGAGAGAACGCTGACTTGATCACAGCAATGATTAAAGGTGCTGACACAGAGGTGAGCGACGACGAATTGCAAAAGATAGAGCAATGTGCTTGTCCTGGTTGCGGATGCTGCTCGGGAATGTTTACTGCCAACTCCATGAACTCGCTGACAGAGGCTATTGGTCTTGGTCTTCCAGGCAATGGTACGATCCTCGCCACGCATGTCAACCGCATTGAACTCTTTAAGCAGGCTGCAAGACAGATCGTCAAGAACGCACTGGCCTATTACGAGGATGGCGATGAGAGCGTGTTGCCTCGTAACATCGCTACAAGAGATGCTTTCCTCAATGCCATGACTCTTGACATAGCCATGGGAGGCAGTACCAATACTGTTCTGCATCTGTTAGCAGTGGCTCAAGAGGGTGGGGTGGACTTCAAAATGCACGACATTGATCAACTCTCCCGCAAAGTGCCTTGCATCTGTAAACTGGCTCCTAATACTCAGAAGTATTCAGTACAGGAATGCAACCGGGCCGGTGGCATCCTTGGCATACTCAACGAACTGAACAAAGGTGGGCTGATCCGCTCTGATGTAAAGCGTGTGGATGGTATGACATTAGGTGAAGCCATAAAGAAATACGATATTACAGGCTCTACCATTGATCCAGAGGCAGACCGTATCTATCATAGTGCTCCTGGACGTAAGTTCTCTACCAAGATGGGCAGTCAGAATACGCAGTGGCCGTCACTCGACACTGACCGCAGCAATGGATGTATTCGCGACCTTCAACATGCCTATACCAAGGATGGCGGTTTGGCTGTGCTTTTTGGAAACATTGCTCAAGACGGCTGTGTGGTAAAGACTGCCGGCGTTGATGAGAGCCTGTGGCATTTCTCAGGTCCTGCTGTGGTCTTCGACTCCCAGGAAGACGCCTGTGAAGGCATCTTGGGTGGTAAGGTGAAGAGTGGTGACTGTGTGGTGATCACTCATGAAGGTCCCAAGGGTGGTCCGGGTATGCAGGAAATGCTTTATCCAACATCTTATATAAAGAGCCGTCACTTAGGTAAGGAATGTGCTTTGATCACTGACGGACGATTCTCAGGCGGAACGAGTGGACTGAGCATTGGACATATCTCACCTGAAGCAGCTGCCGGTGGTAACATCGGTAAGATCAAGGATGGCGACATCATTGAGATTGACATCCCCAACCGCAGCATCAATGTGAAGTTGAGCGAAGAGGAACTCAAAGCCCGTCCACAACAACCCTTGAAACGTCATCGTGTAGTCAGCAAGGCACTGCGTGCGTATGCCCAAAGCGTGAGTTCCGCAGATAAGGGCGGTGTGAGAATCATAGATTAAAAAAGAACAATACAAAGACAAAATATGAGCGAGAATCAACAACAAACAAAACAAGCGGCTGCGTGGACAGAGCCGGAGGCTCCCTGGTCGGGAGTACGTATCGGCGAAGAATGCAGCGGTTCAGAGATATTGATGCGGGCATTGTATCAGGAGAATGTGCATACCATCTTTGGCTATCCAGGAGGTGCTATCATGCCTGTGTATGATGCTTTGTATACCTACACCCATAAGAAAGATCCTTGGTTTCACCATGTTCTCGTCCGCCACGAGCAGGGGGCTGCCCATGCTGCCGAGGGATATGCGCGTGTCAGTGGTGAGGTTGGCGTGACCATCGTCACTTCCGGTCCCGGTGCCACAAATACACTTACCGGCGTGGCAGACGCAATGATGGACTCCATTCCTATTGTTGTCATTGCTGGACAGGTGGGTGTAGGCTCATTGGGTACAGATGCTTTTCAGGAAGTAGACTTGGTAGGTATGGCTCAACCAATCACAAAGTGGAGCTATCAGATCCGTCGTGCCGAGGATGTGGCATGGGCTGTGAATCGTGCTTTCTACATTGCACGTAGCGGGCGCCCTGGTCCTGTAGTGCTTGACTTTCCACGTAATGCTCAGATCCAAAAAGCCAAATGGATGCCGGGAAAGACGGATCGTGTCCGCTCTTACATCCCATATCCCAAGATTGACGAAGAGGCTGTCAAGGCAGCTGCAGATTTGATCAACAGAGCCAAGAAGCCTTTGGCTTTAGTCGGCCATGGTGTAGAGTTGGGTAATGCCCAGGATGAGTTAGTCGAATTCTTGGAGAAAGCCGACATTCCTGCCGGACGAACCTTGTTGGGCCTTTCTGCACTATCTTCCGACCATCCGCTGAATATGGGTATGTTGGGTATGCATGGTAACTATGCCCCAAACATCAAAGAGCAGGAGTGCGACGTGCTCATTGCCATCGGCATGCGATTCTCCGATCGCGTCACGGGGCGTCTCGACCGTTATGCCAAACAGGCCAAGGTGATCCATTTGGATATCGACCCGTCAGAGATTGATAAGAATGTGAAGACGGATGTTGCTGTGGTGGGTGACTGCAAGGTAAGCCTTCCTGCCATCACCAAATACTTGAATAAGGCTGTTCACCGTGAGTGGCGCGATTCTTTTAAACCTTTGTATGAAAAGGAAAAAGCGGAGGTCATTGAACCTTCTATTCACCCACAAGGCAAGGAACTATTGATGGGTGAAGTGGTGAATGCAGTGGCTGAGGCTACCAAGGGTGAGGCAGTTCTTGTCAATGATGTCGGCCTTAACCAGATGTTCTCATGTCGCTATTTCAAGTTTCATCGTCATCGTAGTGTCGTCTCAAGCGGTGGTCTGGGTACGATGGGATTTGGACTGCCTGCCGCAATTGGGGCTACCTTTGGCGCACCGGATCGTCAAGTTTGTCTGTTTACTGGTGACGGAGGCTTCCAGATGTGTATTGAAGAACTCGGAACGATCATGGAGCAGCAGGCGCCGGTGAAGATCATTCTCTTGAACAACAACTATCTTGGCAACGTGCGTCAGTGGCAGGATCTGATGTTCAACCATCGTCGCTCGTTTACTCACATGCTCAACCCTTATTATGAGGAATTAGCCCGTGCTTACCACATCCCCTATGATGTGGTGCTGACTCACGACGAACTGAAGTCAAAAGTGGAGAAGATGCTTGCCACCGACGGACCTTATATCCTTGAATGCGCAGTCAAGGAAGAGGAGAACGTCACACCGATGATCACTCCGGGAAGTGCGGTGGATGAGATGAAGTTGCATTTGGATATTTAATCGCTTTATGGAACAGAAGTTTTATACCTTATTAGTATATAGTGAAAACATTGCCGGCATCCTCAATCAGGTGACGGCAGTGTTCACACGTCGTCAGGTCAATATCGAGAGTCTGAATGTCTCGGCATCCAGCATCGACGGCATACATAAATACACGATCACGTGCTGGTCTACGGAAGACCAGATTGTCAAGATCACCAAGCAGTTGGAGAAGAAGATCGACATTATCAAGGCTAATTTCTATACCGATGATGAGTTGTTCATCCACGAGGTTGCTCTTTTCAAGATCTCTACGCCGGTGTTGTTGGACAATCCTGAGGTGTCGCGTGCCATCCGCCGTCACGATGCCCGTATGATGGAGGTCAATCCAACCTATTCCACAGTGATGCAGACTGGATTGACCGAGGACATCGCTGATCTCTTCAAGGTGCTCAATGGTTTCAACTGCTTGCTTCAATACACACGTTCGGGCCGCATTGCCGTGACACGCAGCTTTGAGGAGCCTGTTAGCGATTTTCTAAACCGTCAGGAGTAGCTATGCAGTCAAAAGTAGGTGAATATCCCTTCACAGTGGAACCTTTCCACTGTGATTTCAGCAACCATCTCTTCTTGAGCAGTTTGAGCAATGATTTGCTCAATGCCTCAGACTATCACAGCGAAAGCCGTGGCTACGGCATCAGCTACCTCAATGCGAGACACCGCACATGGGTACTCTCCCGGTTAGCAGTGGAGATGAACGACATGCCGGTAGCTTACGACAAGATAGCCATCTCCACGTGGGTGGAGGCTGCCTTCCGCTTTTTCACAAGCCGCAACTATGCCATCACGAGTCAGGATCATCAGAAGGTCTATGGCTATGGGCGAAGCATCTGGGCGATGATCGACACTGACACTCGCCAGCCGGTTGACATTCTTCAGATACAAGGTGGGCTTATCAAGGACTATATCGAGACGGATCGTGATTGTCCGATTGCTAAGCCAGGACGGGTCGCCATCAGCAAAGACGCCACGTTGGAGAAAACCGTGACGATGAACTACCACGACATCGATGTCAACGGTCACGTCAACTCGGTCAAATATATCGAGCATGTGCTCGATTTATTCGGTTTGGACTGGTATCGCAGCCATCGGGTGAAGCGTTTCGATATTGCCTATGTGGCTGAGAGTCATGCTGGTGACGAGCTTTACTTTTTCATGGAAAAGGCTGCTGCGAAAGAAGAAAACGATGAAGAGGAATACCTTGTTAGAATCGTGAGAAAAGGTGCCGAAGATGGAGAAGTAGTAAGATGTAGTATTAAATTTGTAAAAATCTGAAAGAATATTTGGTGGTTATATTTTAAATTATTACCTTTGCGCTCGAAAACAGAGGGGGAGAATAAAAGAACCAAGAAAGTCATAGATTTCTAACATATTATAATTAAAACACATTAATTATGGCAGAGATGAATTTTGGCGGCGTCGTTGAGAACGTCGTGACAAGCAAAGAGTTCACATTGGATAAGGCACGTGAGGTGCTGAAGAATGAGACGATCGCCGTCATTGGTTATGGTATTCAGGGTCCTGGTCAGGCAGGTAACCTTCGCGATAATGGCTTCAATGTCATCGTTGGTCAGCGTGAGGGCCGCAGCTACGAGAAGGCTAAGGCCGACGGTTGGGTGCCTGGTAAGACACTGTTCTCTGTTGAAGAGGCCGTAGAGAAGGGTACAGTTATCTGTATGTTGCTTTCTGACGCTGGTCAGATCGCTGTTTGGCCTACAATTAAGAAACATCTTACTGCTGGTAAGACACTGTACTATTCCCATGGTTTCGCCATCAACTGGCAGGATCGTACAGGTGTTGTTCCTCCAAAGGACATCGATGTGATCATGGTTGCTCCTAAGGGTTCTGGTACATCTCTTCGTACTATGTTCCTTGAGGGTCGCGGTCTGAACTGCTCTTACGCTGTTTATCAGGATGCTTCCGGCAAGGCTAAGGAGAAGACACTGGCTATGGGTATCGGTATCGGCTCTGGCTATCTGTTCGAGACAACCTTCCAGCGTGAGGCTACTTCCGATCTGACTGGTGAGCGTGGTGCATTGATGGGTGCTATCGAGGGTCTGCTTGAGGCTCAATATAATGTTCTTCGTGAGCACGGACACACGCCTTCCGAGGCCTTCAACGAGACAGTTGAGGAGCTGACACAGAGTTTGATGCCTCTGTTCGGTGAGAAGGGTATGGACTGGATGTATGCTAACTGCTCTACTACAGCACAGCGTGGCGCACTCGACTGGGCTCCTCGCTTCCGCGAGGCTATCACTCCGGTGATGGAGTGGCTCTATCTGAGTGTGAAGACCGGCGAAGAGGCTCAGATCTCTATCGACAGCAACTCTAAGCCTGACTACCGTGAGAAGCTCAATGCAGAGTTGAAGGCTATGCATGACATGGAGATGTGGCGTGCTGGTGAGACCGTTCGCAAGCTGCGTCCTGAGAACAACTAATTTGATTTAGTGCAACTAAATATAATCCCCATCTTGACACTGTCAAGATGGGGATTTTCTTATAGTTACTTTCTCATATTAAATCGGATGGGGAATGCTACAGTTTGATTTTTACTTTCTTTCCCTTGCTTTCGTTTCCAACTCGGTCGAGAGCCGTAACGACGTAGGTGAATTTTTCTTTTCCATGATTATATGGTAAGCGGTACATCGTGTCTCCGGTGATGGCAATGATATGTGACGCATCCTCTATGTTCACCTTCTCATCTTTTCCAAAGCGATAGACGACATATCTGCTTGTCTTGTCGCCCCACTTCTTAGCTTTGGGTGCGGACCAAAACAAGATATAGCCATCGCTCGTCCAGACTGGCTTCACCTTGCGGGGCTTCTTGGGACTCTTATCGTCTAAGAATGGCATGGATGGAGGTAAGGCAGAATTGCGCCAATAAGCATTGCGCAGTACATTGCCATAGTTGCCGTAGTTGTCAGCAACCAGTTTAGCATACCACAGTACAGTGCCATCAACATGGTGCATCTGCTCATGCAGTGCGTGCTTGTCGGGCATCTGATTGCTGTTGGGATTGGTTTGAGACGGATATTTTACGGTGCGTTCTACATCCTCGCCGATGAAAAGCGGACGGTTGGCTGCGTGCTTATCCCACCAGCGGATGAGCGTGGCATAGTCTGCTGCCGGATGGCCAATCTGCCAATAGAGTTGGGGCACGCAGTAGTCCACCCATCCATTGTTCACCCACAGCAGCACGTCAGCGTAGAGATCATCATAATTCTGTAAGCCGTTGGTTTCAGAGCCATTCATTGGATCACTCTTCTTGTTGCGGTAGATGCCGAAAGGAGACACACCGAACTTCACCCATGGCTTACGCTGATGGATAGTCTCGCAAAGCTGTCTGACGAAGACGTTTACCTTATCTCGCCGCCAGTCACCGATGGTTCGGAAGCCGCCGGGATTGTTGGCGTAGAGTTGTTGGTCGGGGATGATCTGACCGGGAGCGGGGTAGGGATAGAAGTAGTCGTCCATGTGAATGCCGTCTACATCATAGCGACTGACGATGTCATCGACGATCTTGCAGATATAGTCCCGGTTCTCCTTCAGTGCCGGATTGAGGATATATTGTCCGTCGTAAGTAAACACGCGCTCGGGATGTGTGATGGCAATATGATTCGAGGCCAGGGCTGTCGTTGTCTTTGTCTTGGCTCGATAAGGATTGATCCACGCGTGCAATTCCATGCCTCGCTTATGGCATTGTTCGATCATCCATTGCAGTGGATCCCAATAGGGATTTGGCGCTTTTCCTTGCACGCCCGTGAGGAAACGACTCCATGGTTCGTATTTGCTGGCATAGAGTGCGTCACATTCAGCACGCACCTGAAAGATGATCGCATTCACGCCGTCGGCATGGAGGGCATCGAGTTGCTTGGTCAGCGTACTGCGCATCTCGTCAGGTGTCAGACCATTGAACTGCCCATTGACACATTGAATCCACGCACCGCGGAACTCCCGTTTCTGTCCATAGCTGAACACGACTTGTAGAAGAAGGAATAGTAAAAATAGCGTTTTTCTCATAAAATTGTTTAGTGTGAATGTTCTGAAGTGCAAATGTACATATTTTCTTTGTAATACAAAAAATCCATCAAGACAAAGTTGTCCTGATGGATTTTATTATATCTACTTCTAAATCTATTATTAGAACTTATAGCCCAATGTGAGCAATACCTGATTGCGCTTGAAGTTAACCTTTGTGGCATCCACGATAACATTGTTGCCTGAATTAGCAGTGTCGTAGTAGCTCATGAATGGATAGAAGTCACCGTTGGTCTGCGTGTATTGATAAGCCAGATCTGCGAAGAACTTACCAGCTGTATAGCCAACACCACATGTCCAGCGGTTGGTGCTCTTCCAGTTGGTGTAGTCCGTAGATGTGGCATAGAAAGATCCTGGTGACTCAATGCTGCCATCACGATAACCACCTTGGTTGAACATTGGACTTACATAGTTGTAGCCCGCACGGACTGCCAGTTGCGGCATCACCTTCACTTCGGCACCTAACTTCAGCGTGCTGACACCTTTCAGCACACGCTTGGTGTTGCTGTTCATGGCATCGTCGCTGCTGCTGTTGTCATAGTAATAGCCCCAGTCGTCATATCCGCCGCCATCGTTGATGCGGTTGTCGATACGGCTGTAGTCGGCATATTCATAGGTAGCACCGATTGCCACCATTTTGTCAATGGTGTGGCCAAGGCTCACACCGAACTTCCAAGGTGTGTAGACCTTGTAATCGTAGTCGACGGCATGACCTTTATCCAACTTATTGTTGCTACTGTTGAACATGCTCACGTCGGTGGCAGCAGCCTCATGGAGGTCATACCAAACCGGCGTGTTGACATACAGGCCGATGCGGAACGGTGACTGCTCAATGGGACGGAAGATTACACCGGCCTTGAGGTCATAACCCGTTCCCGTGATCTTAAGGGACTCGTAAGCATCGGCAGAAGTTTCCTTCTCCAAATTCTCGGAATAGAGCGAGTTGGATTGATAATGAACATCGTGGATGCCGAAGGTCAGTCCCAGGAATACTCGGTCGTTGATGTTGCCACTGATGTTGAAGTCATAGCTGCCAATGTATCCTTTCTGATATTGTCCATAAAGGAATTCGGTGCCGTTGAGATAGTCCAGACCCGTCTGCTTTCCCGAAGCATCCTTGATGGGGTTCAGCATCGCGGAGTAGCAGGCATCTACGGCATTGATGTTGTAGTCTGTGAGATAAGGATACTTCATAGCCGTCAACTTATTCTGAGAGGCATTGTTGAGCTTGTTTCCCGCAGTGAGAATCTGGTCGAAGTTACGGCTCTTATGATAGTTGAACGCAAAGTTCAAATAGTTCTTATATCCCGTGCGCATCGAATAGACGAAACCGCCCTGGTCAAAGCTGGCGTTGGTCTTGTCGCCATTGATGTGTATGCCGAAATTGTTGCTTAGACTTGGAGTAGTAGTAGCGTCCTGTTGTGCTACCAGTCCACCGGAGATAGCCACCTGGCTGGAGCGGAAGAGTCCGATACCTGCCGGGTTTGTGCTGATCGTTGACAGATCGGCACCCAAAGCCTCCATGGCACCACCCATACCTACATAGCGGGCAGTACCGTTGAGCTCATTCTGTACGAGCTTCGTATCCTGATAAGTCTCTTGAGCAGCGGCAGGCAGTGCCATGGCTACCATTGCCGCTAACAAATATTTCTTTTTCATCGTCATTCAAATGTTATTAATGAGTAACCATTAATGTGATCTTGGTTTAGCGTCTGCCACCACCGAAGTGGCCACCGCCCCCGGCTGAACTATGACCGCCGCCGAAGCCTCCACCACTGAAGGAGCCGCCACCGCCACCGAAGGAACCTCCTCCGAAGGAACCACCGAAGCTTGATGAGCGAGTAGAGCCGAAGCTTGTATTATTATTGGAGCGGGTAGGGTAGTTGGTTCTACTGCCAAACGAGCGGTTGCTCTGGCTGCGCCATGTGTAAGTGTTGCCGTCGTTGTTGCCACGTGTCGAAGAACCGCGACCGAAACGGACACCAGAGTTGGAAGCATGATCGTTCAGACCCCAAGTGCGAGTGCCGGTGTAACCGCGTGGATTGCCGCCGTTATACACATATCCACCTCCGGGCCAGCCCCAGTTGTACCAGCCATAGTAGGGATAGCCCCAGCCGTACCAGCCACCGTAACCATAGTACCATGGGTCGTACCAGCCGGCATAACCATAATACCAAGGATCATACCAACCGGCATAGCCGTAGTACCAGGGATCGTACCAGCCATTGTAGTAGTACCAAGGCGAGTAGTAACCGGCATAGCCCCAGCGCCATGGACCATAGTAGCCATAGAACCAAGGATCATAGAAGCCGTCCCAACGGCTCATGCGACGGGTGTAGGTATAGTCGTTGTCGCCCAAGGCACGACCAATGTAGGCAGTGTCGACATATGTTGTGTCGGGCAGCACACCATAGCCGGGACGGAATCTCACCATGTTGTTGCCCAGTGAGTCGCGTCCGATCTTTTGATACATGCTACGGATGCCATAACGGTTGTAGTCATCCACGCTGCGTTTGCTTCCGCAGTAGTAGGCAGGTGCCTCGTTTGTGGTTGGCGCTGCCTTGCTTGGCGTGAAGTAAAGATCATCGTCTTGTGCCAACGCTGCCAGTGGCATAGCACTGGCGAGTGTCAATAGAAGAAATAACCTTTTCATATCTAAAACTCCTTTTTATATTATTCTTTTCTATCTACGGTGCAAAATTACCGTATTTCTAATGCAAATATAGGGATTTTTCCCTATATGGTAGTAGAGTTTTCCCTAATTTTTATAATTTTGCAGTATAATTTAATCATTCATTTATGAAATACCTTACAGCAACTTTTCATATCGCTTCCGAGCCCTCTCTGTTGCAGACGGCGCGTGATCTTTTGGCCGACTGCGCAGGCGATGCTGGCTTTGAGTCTTTCGAAGATACCGAGGACGGCATCAAAGGTTATGTACAGGAAGATCAGTTCGACAAAGAGCAGCTCGATGCCCAGCTTGCCGACTTTCCGCTGCCCGGCATCACTGTGACTTACGAGCTTTCTAAGGTGGAGGATAAGGACTGGAACGAGACTTGGGAGAACGAAGGCTTTGATCCTATCGACATCTACAACCGCATTGTCATCTATGATGCGCGTCAGACGACGCCCCAGCTTCCCGAGGGAGTCATCCCCATAGCTATTCAGGCTCGTCAGGCTTTTGGTACAGGCACTCATCAGACAACACAGATGATCATCGGTTTGCTGCTGGATATGCATCTCGCTGGTAAACGGGTGCTGGACTGCGGCTGTGGCACGGGCATCCTTGGTATTGCGGCCTCCAAGCTTGGCGCTAAAGAGATTGTTGCCTACGACATTGACGAGTGGAGTGCCGACAATGCTCGCCACAATGCTCAAATCAATCATGTGAAGAACATTGAAGTCTTGCAGGGTGATGCCAATGTACTGAACCATGTCTCCGGCGTCTTCGATATCGTGTTGGCAAACATCAATCGTAATATCTTATTACAGGATATGGCTGCATTCCGTAATGTGATGATGCAAGACAGCTTACTCATTCTTAGCGGCTTTTTTGAGGATGACTGTGCTCAGCTCAATGCCAAGGCAGAGTCTTTGGGACTCAAACAAATGGGTAAGTACTCCAAAGACAATTGGTGCTGCCTCCAGTTTGTCGTGGAATAAGAATATCTCACATGGCATTTATGTCCATTGGACTTTCATACTTGTATGTCCCTGAAAGGGACACACCATGAATAACCCCGGATCGTGCTACGAGAGATGTCCTCGAAGAGGATTCACGTGGGTGTGCAAAGTAACTATCGACCAGCACTTTGTCATACATCCACGTGAGACCTCTCCGAGGTCATTATACTGCCATCAACTTTACCCCAAGTCGCTCGCGAGTAAGGCCCTCCGCTTCGCTTCGGTCCTTACTTGCTCGACGACTTGGGGATATTCATGGTGTGTCCCTTTCAGGGACATGAACCAACCCAAAGCACTATGGAGTTATGCATCTGTGTAGAGTGAAATCTGTATGAGATAAAAACACCCTCATCAAAGATGTTGTTCCAGATTTAACGTGCATCATCGTACATTCATCGAGCAAATAAAAATGAATTTCCGTGGGGGCATGGTGAGAAACAAAAACTCATGCATTGGATGCAAGCGGTATTACTTACATTATTCATAGAATGAATCTTTCACATGAATGTCCATGAATTAGTAACATACTTTACAAAATAGCATCACCACGGAATCGCAATTTAGAGAACGAAGGGAACTAAAAAGAGGAAAAAGCAGTGGCGGGTCATGCTTTTTTGCGGCCTTTCGTTGTCAAAGTACCTTTCTGATAGGTAATGTTACCGTTATCTCACAGCAGAGATACCATTTCCTTTGAGATAAAAAGCACTCTGTATCTACAACCTGTTGACAGTCACTACAAAAACGATGTGGACGCCAACCACCGAAATGAATTTGTTGAATCGTTACATTTAATAACAAATACGTTAAAATTATCTATTTTTTTTATATTGATGATTACAACGTATTGTTTTTTTTACTATTTTTGCATCAAATTTAATCAATGACGTATGAAAATATTGCAAGAAGGAAATACCGATAATTTTGAAATTCTCTCAGGCACTGAGATGGATTTTATCTTGGGCGGTGCTGTTGATTGCAAGCATAAGTTTATCAATGGTAATGTAGAATGTCACAAGCGATACACTGATGACGATAACGGGAATATCACGTGTATGCGGAATTATGTGCTTATCACAAAATAAAATTTTAACCTTTAAAAGTTGAAAAGATGAAAAAACAAAGTCTTGAAGTATTAAATTCGGGTCTATCCGATCAGTTCAATGTGCTTACTGATTCCGAGATGGATCTTGTCATGGGTGGTAATATGACTTGTAAGAAGAGTTATACAGAAACTTCTGATACGATTGATTGTGGCTGTGGATATATTATTGACAAGGGGACAGGTACAACAATCATCAAGACGAATCCCAATGACGGATCAAATCAAGCAGGCTAGGATGGCTGATTGTGATTTAGAGAAGTCCAATTACAATGTTGTCAAGACGATAAAGGGCAAAACTTGGGTTTTTAACACGTTTAGTTCTTCTTTTGTTTGTCTTGATACGGAAGTGTGGAATCAACTTCCCCAAGGTGATGATGCTACGGTCTCACAACTGATCAGAATGGGCATTTTGGTGAAAAGCCATGATGAAGAGTATTTAAAATACAAATATTATTGTGGGAGCAAGATGTTTGATCATCGTGCTTTGTCATTAACGATTGCTCCCACGATGATGTGCAATTTTGATTGTCCCTATTGCTTTGAAGGGAAGCATAAGAACTTGCCACCAATGACTGATGAGGTGATAGATCATCTCGTACAATTCATAGATGTGAACAAAGCCAAGGAAATAGGTATCAATTGGTTTGGGGGAGAGCCCTTGTTGGCTTTTCCTGTCATCCTGAAGATCTGTGAAGCGTTGGAGGCACGTCAAATCAAGTATACATCCAGCATGGTGACCAATGGCAGTCTGCTCCGGCATGAGGTTGTTGAAGCGATAGCTCCCCTTCATCTGCGTCGTCTGCAAATTTCTCTTGATGGTGTGGGGGAAGAGCATAACAGACGCCGTAGCTTTAAGGACGGTCGCCCTTCTTTCCAAGTGATTATGGACAATCTTGATGATTTCTTGCAGCATACAGATATCAAGGTGGTGCTTCAAGTGAGTGTTGATCACATCAATCCCAATGCGTTTGGACACGTCCATGATTATGTGGAGAAGCGTTATGCAGAATTCTTGTCGGCAGGTCGCTTGTGTCTTACCTCTAACAATATTCAAGACCGCACAGGTTTTGAAGGCCATGATGCATGCTTTTCCGATGAGCAAATCTTCAGAAATAACGTTTATCAAATAGAAAATAACAAATATCCAGAACTTCTTCCAGGCCTCCCAGGGCTGAGTCTGCCGTGTATGCATCGGAGTGTTGGTAACTATGCGATTGACTCGGAAGGCTATGTGTATAAATGTTTGGAATATTTGGGATGTCCGGAGAAGAGTGTCGGAAATTTAAGTGAAGGTAAGATCGCTTTCTCGAAGTTGGCTTCGGCTACATTTGTGGAGGATCCTTTTGAAGATTCTGTTTGCAGAACTTGTGCTGTTTTCCCTATCTGCGGTGGGGGATGCCCCATTGACAGAGTCAAGAAGAGAGAAGGACGCATCAAGTCTTGTTGCAGTTACTACAAGGACTATTTGGCCGACTTACTGCCTCTTTTTTATACACATTATTATAAAGATAAATGATGACCAGTTCGTTATATAGATATTTATTTTTCTTCCCTTTATTAACTTCTTTATCGGTGTCTGCGCAAAATGCGCAGGACTCAGTGAAGACAACCGTCAATATTGATGGTGTCACTGTTGTGGGGCATCGCCCGCTCATCAAGTCCGAAGCAGGTATTGACGAGATTTATGTGCGTGGATCCTTACTTGGTAAGATGGGCTCCTTGATGAAGATGTTTGCCATCACGCCGGGTATTGAGGTGATGGGAAAACAAATTGTAGTCTCGGGGGTTGGTGTGCCAATGATCTTCATAGATGGTCGTGAGGTTACGCAGCAGAAAGCCTTGGAGACCTTGCAAGCCGCCAATGTGTCCAAAGTGATCATTGATCGAAATCCGGGATCTGAGTATCCTAATGGTACGAAGGCTGTAGTGAAAATCTATACCTATAAGCCGCTGTCTGACTTTATCGCTCTTACCCTTCAAAACGACTTTACTGTAAGGCGTAGGCCTTTTGATGCTCCAACTCTAGACTTGGAGGCTAAAATCGGGCGTTGGACGACATCGGTTATCTATTCTTATTCTTTATTTCAGAATCTCAATAAGGAAACTTACTTCACTGAGATCCAACGCCCCGGCGGCACTTTCCGAACGGATGAATATAATCATGATTTGATGCGTTCCATCGATCATAATGTTATTTGGACCAATGATTTTGTTCTGAATGCCAATAGCCGTCTCAGTTTCGTGTATAACTTTGATTGGACACGCGACAAGGATTTCTGTGATGAGACCATGACGGTCAAGGATCTGCAAAATGCCAAAAGTGATAAGGATCTGAATATCTACAGTTTTTCCTATACACCGGTGCATAACTTCACATTACAGTATTATGGGTCATGGAACGATAACAAGGAACTCAATCTGACGGCAGACTACACGGTGAAGCATGATCGTCTTACCAATTGGACACACGAAAGAAGTGTACAGACAGACGACGAAATCAATACGTTCACAAAAAGTCGCTATAACATTCTCACGCTGAATGGTACCTACAGTTTCCCTCTGCCATGGAAGATGAAGGGTAAGGCGACTGCCAGATATTACTATGTTGATAATCCTTCGGACTATATCACAGACAACCCTTTCATAGAAGCTGCACTTCGGCAGCGACAGACGACAGCTCACGATCAGTTGGGGGCGGGTGCGTTTGAGCTAAGAAGAGCGTGGAAGAAATTCTCTACGCGCTTAGGCTTGCGTTACGAATACACTGACACGCGGTTGTGGCTGCCAAAAGAAGGGAACCGGACAAGAGTAGGGCGAACCTCCTCCAATTTACTTCCTTCGGTATTATTGACCTATTATCCCATTAAAGGGTTAACAATGGCTGCCAGTTATCAGCGTAGTGTCGGGAGACAAGGGTATCGTGGCTTAGATGAAAGCCCCATATATAAAGATTCTCTTCAGTACTCCGTGGGCAACAGTAGTTTGACTCCTTCGCATACGGATACTTGGAAATTAGAAACTTATTGGAGTAACTTCAATCTGATCCTGAATTATACAAGAAGCAATGGCGTTATCTGGAATCAGCAATATGCACCCTTTGAAAATAGTAATGTCATCTTTGACGTACCAATGAACTTTGGGGTGGACAACAGTTATTCTATCAGGTTGAAATGGGGACAGACCTTCGGAAAATGGTATCTCTTTGCTTCTCCTGGTGTATGGTATGAAACAGCTGAATACCCATATATGAGTGAAGTCGTCAAGTTGCATAAATGGTCGGGGAGCGGGACGCTATTCTCACGATTCACGCTCAATGATCATCTTCAGATGGCACTGAATTGGACACTGTATACGCGGTCTACCTATCTGAATGTTGTGAGTAAGCCGAAGAACAATCTGCAATTTGTCGTTTCCGGCAGTTGGTTGAATGACAGACTTAATACAACCTTGTCATTCACAGACATCCTGCATAAATACAATTTAAACAACATGTCGCAGCAATTCCTCAATACCACAAGCGGCACCTATGGCACTAACGATCTGCGGGGCGTATGCCTTAGTGTGTCGTTTAAGCTCTTTAATCAGAATATCAGTACACAAGGATCCTCTGACAATTCTGCGCCATTGCAACGAACTAATAACAGATAAGGTGTTTGGACATTTTCCTCATGAGCTGCAGACCGATTCGTTTGATTGCGGGTTGGCTTGCATCAGGATGATTCTAAGATATTATGGCTGCCGGTTCACGGAACGTGAGTTGGCAGCTCATAGTTTTGTGTCACGCAATGGCATTTCTATGCGCGATCTCAGCGACACGGCGACCTATTTTGGCTTTAAAACTCAGGGCGTGCGCTTGTCTGTCGATGCACTTCAAACCCATCTCCGTTTCCCTTGTATCCTGCATTGGAATCAAAACCACTATGTGGTTTGCTATAAGATTTGTGGAAGGGCGAGCCACAGGCGTTTCTACATTGCTGATCCGGCAAGTAGAAATCTTGTCTATAAAGAAGATGAATTTCTGAAATGCTGGGGCTGCGACAATGATTCTGTTCACATGGGGGTAGCCTTGTTCCTGATTCCGACAGAAAAACTTGATGCCTTTAAGGGAAGAAAAGAGAAGGCAGGGCGTGTTGGGCTGCGCTTTCTCTTGAGTTACTTCACGCGTTATCGCAAGGGAGTAATGATGGTTTTTATTACTATGCTGGTCATCAGTGTCTTACAGTTGGTCGCTCCACTGTTGATGCAGATAAGTATCGATTATGGTGTCAATGCTCATAATCTTCATGTCATCCAACTCTTGCTCTTGTCACAGATGGTGATCTTTGTTTCAAGTCTGGTGGTGAGTATGGTGCGTAGTTGGGCTACTCTGTACATGAATACCAAAATCAGTATTTCGCTCATCTCTGATTTTCTCTTCAAGTTATTGCAGATGCCTTTCCGCTTTTTCGATACAAGGCATACAGGAGATTTGTTGCAGCGTATTCGTGATAATGACCGTATTCAGAACTTTTTGACGGGGTCATCCATGGAGACTTTGTTCTCAATGGTCAACTTTGTGGTCTTCGCTGTTATCCTTTGTTTCTATGATCCGAGAATTCTGCTTTTGTTCTTTTTGGGAAATGTCTGCTATGTTGTTTGGACGCAATACTTCATGCGTTATCGGACATCGCTTGATTTAAAGCGTTTTAACTCTGTCGCTGATGAGCAAGAGTTATTATTGCAGATCGTCAAAGGGATTGGAGATATCAAACTCTTCAACTGTGAAAAGCAAAAACGATGGCAGTGGGAACGCATACAAGCAGAACAGTTTAGTATTCGTGTCAAGAATCTCACGGTGGCACAAGTGCAGCAGTTGGGATCTGTGTTTTTCAATCAGTCAACGAACATTCTGATTTCTTATCTTGCCTGTGTGGAGGTCGTCAAAGGAGACCTCTCACTTGGCATGATGATGTCCATCTCGTATATCATCGGACAAATATCTGCTCCGATCAACAATTTGATTGACTTTCTGACTTCTTTCCAGTTTGCCAGGCTCAGCATGGATCGCCTACACGAGATACAGATGCAGCAAGATGAGACGGATGGGAAAGGTGGAGAAAAAGTTACGCCTCAGAGTATGACCATCAAAATGCAAAATGTGGATTTCAGCTATAGTGGGGCTGCCAGAAATTATGTCCTTCAGGACTTTACGCTTGTCATTCCCGCTCATAAGGTGACGGCTCTTGTCGGTGCCAGTGGGGTAGGCAAAACAACGTTGCTGAAGTTGATACTGGGCTTCTACGAGCCCGTCCATGGCAAGATCCTTGTCGATGGCATCGATCTGCATGACATCGACTGCCATCAATGGAGGAGAATGGTGGGATGTGTTATGCAGGATGGCTATATTTTCTCAGATGACTTCCTGCATAATATTGCGTTAGGTGAAGATCGTCCCGATGAGGAACAAGTGAGGAAGGCGGCAAGAATGGCCAATATTGATGAATATATCTCTTCTTTGCCCATGGGCTATCTTACACGTATCGGAGAGGATGGACAAGGGCTCAGCCAAGGACAGAAACAAAGGCTGATGATTGCCAGGGCTGTCTATAAGGATCCGCAGCTGTTGATACTTGATGAGGCCACCAACTCGCTTGACGCCAATAATGAGAGGGACATCGTGGCGCATTTAGAGACTTTCTATCGCCAGCGTACCGTGATCATTGTCGCACATCGGTTGAGTACAATTCGAAATGCTGACCAGATCGTTGTCCTCAACGAGGGCAGGGTAGTGGAGCAAGGGGATCACGACAGTCTCATGCAGGCCCATTCTTATTATTACCGATTAGTTCAAAATCAATTAGAAACTATAAAATGACGATTCTGAAGTTGAAAAACGGAAACAGAAAAAAGTGCCATGACGTTTTCTCGAAGGATGAGGATAAGAGTGGGCATACGGAGGAGATCCGAAAGATCATTTCTTCCGATATGGGTAATGTGCAGCGCTGGGGGCTCCCTTTGCTTTTCGTGGTCGTGATCTTATGTTTCATGCTACTCTACTTGATTAGAATACCTGTTGGTGACAATATCAGAGGCAGCGTCCGTCTGATAGTTCTGCTTATGCAAGTCTTGTAGTTTCTATCTTACAAAAGGTCCTTCGCTACGTAGGTTTCTATCATTCTCTGCTTAACGAAGGATCTTTTGCTATAGCATTACAACATAGATAACATAGCTTCGCACCCACGATAACATAGCTTCGACCCCATGATAACATAGCTTCGACCCCATGAGAACATTGATTCTCATAACTACAAAGGATTGGTACTAAATGCTGTTGTAGTTGTATCCTTCTTTACTTCTGTTTTAATTTAATCATTTTGTCACAGATGTTTCTTGCTACAAATGTCGACAATTACAATTTATCCATTATCTTTGCATTTAAATTAAAAATTTACCCACAGCACCATGAACAGAATGTTTTTCTTACTCTGCTCTTTGTTTCTCTCCCTGTCCATGATGTCTCAAAGCATCGTGCACAATTTAGACATTACCGTAACCCTGAAGTATAATGGCGATGCCCATATCCGGGAAGTATGGAAGATCGATATGGGCGAAGATGTTAAGACAGAATGGTATGTCGCCCACTATAATATGGGTGAGCGGAAGATCACGAACCTCACGGTTTCCGACAATGGCTCCAAGTTGTCAACTCTAAAGGATGAATGGGATGTCGACGCCAGCAAAGAGGAGAAAACGGGGAAATGTGGCTTGATATCTAAAGAAGGCGGCTATGAGATATGCTGGGGGGTACCGACGCTCGGCAGACATGTCTACATCGTCGACTACGACATTGAAGGCTTGGTGCTGTCTTTCCCCGACAAGGATGGATTCGGCTACTGGTTTGCCGACCTCAACGAAGAGGACCCTATCAAGGCGTTCAGCGTCAGCGTGAAAGCGCCCTTCCTCTTATCCCAAGACAACTGTCAGGTATGGGGATTCGGATACAAAGGTACCGCCAAGGTGATCAATGGCACGACAGAAGCCCAGTACACAGGTGAGATAGACAAGATAGGACTACTCATGTCGTTCCGCAAGGGACTGTTTGCACCATCCTTAAAAGGAGAAGGATCGTTCGCTGAACTGCAGGCGGAGGCTTTCAAAGGAAGCGACTTCGGAGGAGGCTCAGAAGGGGAACCGATGTCGTCTGGCGAGAAAATCTTAATGATTGTCGTTGGTGGGATCATCGCGGTCTTGATCCTCATAGCGTTCATATACGATTACCGCCTGAAACGAAACGCAAGAATGTTGCCTTACTATAAAGAGGTGTCACCGGCATGGACGCTGCTGACAGCAGCAAAGGTTTTGGAAGATTATGGCTGGTATAAACAGGAGAACCTTTTTGCGGCTTTGATGCTGCGACTCATCGGCAAGGGGAAACTCTCTGTCGAGGTCGGAGAGAAGCTTGACAAGAAGGGGAGAAAAGAGAAAGTGATGAAGGTGGTGCCCACAATGGTCGACAAGCCTTTTGTCCCAGCGAGATCTGACGACTATCTCTGCGACTATCTGCTCTACATTTTGGCGCAAGCCAAGGATCAAAACGGTATTATCCAGCCAGACAAACTTGAGCAATGGGCGGAGAACAACACGGAAGTCATTGACGACTTTTGCCATGCCATGGACACCACCACAGTGGAAGACACCATGAGCGACAGCGAGCGTCAACACCTCTTGGGACTGAGAAACTATCTCGCCGACTTCAGTAAAACCGGCGACAGGTCCATCACGGATGTTCGTGTCTGGGACGATATCATCATCTATTCGCAACTCTTCGGTTTTACGAAGAAACTGATGAAAGAGCTTCACCAAGTATGTCCCGATTATGCCAATCTTTCAGCTTTTGGCCAGGAGGTTGACGATATCAGTATTTATTTTCTTATCTATGCCTGCAGCGACAGTGTCAATGGAATCATCAGCTCTTACACATCTGAAGCTATCGAGGCCAGTCTGAGCGGTGGGGGAGACTTCGGCGGCGGTGGCGGCGGTGGTGGGCGTTAGACCGCCCCATTTAAGAGGTTAGTTGTTTTCTCACGCGGAGCCGCGGAGATAATAGAGCCACGGAGTTCTCGCTTCTGAGAATTAGAGCACGCATTGAGACCTTCGGCCTTTCGTGTGGCGTATCGGCCACAAGGACCGCGCCCGGCAAGACCTACTTCCCGACCATTATTGATATTTTTGGGAAAAAATATATAGATTTAGAAGGCAGTTCTTGATTAATTTCGTATCTTTGTAACAAATTATAAAACCATAACAATAATTATCTACTATTTATGAAAAAGATTATCATTATTGCGTGCCTATTATTAACTTCGGTAGGAACGTTTGCACAGCATGCAAAAGGTTCGTTTAACATTCAACCCAAAGTGGGCCTCAATGTAGCAACAATGACAGACAATGACGGCAGTGATCCTCGCGTGGGCTTTGTCGGAGGTGCTGAGTTCGAATACCAAGCCACCGATTTGCTGTCTCTCTCTTTTGGAGCACTCTATTCCCAGCAAGGATTGAAGGCTAACAGCGATGAAATGGACGGTACTATAAAAATGGACTACATTAACGTGCCTGTTCTCTTGAATGTGTATGTTACCAAAGGATTGGCTGTGAAGGCTGGTATACAGCCGGGATTCAAGGTCAATAGTAAGGTCAAGGTCTCTGCTTCTGGTGCTTCCGCTGAGGTTGATTTAGAAAAAGCGCTTCAGGCAGGTGGAGTAGATGCCAGTGTAAAGAGTGTGGACTTCGCAATACCAATGGGTCTTTCGTACGAATACCGTAACTTCCAATTTGACGCTCGCTATAACTTAAGTGTCACCAAAGCCATAGAGGCTGAGGGTGAATCGACAAAACACTCGGTATTCCAGTTCACTATAGGCTATAAGTTCAATTTATAACCAAGCCTTGCAGGATCGGCCAACAGCTATTGGCAGCCTGTAAGATAATGTTTGCTTGTTTGCACTTCATATTCTACAATAGGATGGTATGAAGTGCAAACGTCATTTCGTCTTTATAAGATAAAGGAAGTAGGGGACCTTACTCAGAAGAAGCTGGCAAATTGTTTTCCATTGGCGTAGTGAAGAATAGGTGGAAAGCTAATACCTAACTCAAGCTCATACAGATCTGAATATGGAAGCTTTTTTCACATTGATAGTAACGTGGCTGATTGTTTTTCTTGCCACCCGCAAGAAAGACAGTAATCGCCCTATGGACCCATATGAGAAGGAACGGATCTGGCGTTCGAACAAGAATCTCTGACTACGCATGATGCATATGTCAAACCGCATGTCATCGAATTTTAGATAGCATCAGCCGGGCGCCATTGAATTTGAAACATCCTTTAGGTTATTCATCGTCTCTGCTACCATAGCCCACCCCAAGCAGGGTGAGTTATGGCTCAGATTAAAATTACTAATCTACTATTATTCCACAACGCTCATTTTGCCCTGCATATTGTAGAACTTACCGTCGGGTGCGGCGATGTTGGTCCACACGGTACCCGTGTTATAGTTCTGCACATGCACCACGTTGCTCTTGGTGGAGTTGGGCTCCGACCAATAGACCATGAACACGTTTGGAGATACTTCCACCACGGTAGGCAGCACGTTGTCGGTAACGCCCTTGTAGACTCCGTTGAGACCGAGGAATGTCATGTGGTGGGCATCCTTGAAACTGTTGCGGAAAGCAAAGGCTCCGAAGTCCACCTTGATGGCTCGGCCGATGGGTGGATAGGGGGTGAATATCTTCCACTCCTGCTCGCCCTTGAAAACTTTTGCGCTGAAGACGAGGTTGTCTTTCCCGGGCAACTGCGGCCAGGCTTTCTCCATGGCAGCGGTCAGTTCTGCAGCATTGTTGCTCTTGGCGGCAGCCTGACGGTAGTCGGCAAGATACTTACCAACGAAGTCGAGAACTTGCGGCTTGTAGTCGCTACTGACGAAATGTGCAGGAACGACTGTGGCGGGTTCCAGTTGCTTCATGGTGCTGATCACCTGCTGCCAACGTTCGATGCCCTTGTCGCCCTGAGTGTCTGCCATCCAAATGTGACCGCCCTCTGTGACGCTGCCACCACCAACAATAGCCTTCAGCGAGGGAATCCAGACAAAGGGATGGGCCGAGTCGTCCTTGTTGTATTTCACCTCCAAGGCATTGCCCTCGATAGCGGGCAGGGTGTCGACAACCTCAGGCACGATGAGCGTGTCGGGTGCATCGGCGCCCAACTGCTTTTTCCATACGTCGAGCTTCATGTCCTTGGAAGCCTCGATGAGATAAGCGGTCTGTGCCGTAGAGATGATCTTTGCCTCGGGGAAAGCCTTGTGGATGACGTTGAGACCGAAGTAGTAGTCTGGATCGTGATACGACACGAAGACATACTTCAGATTCTTCTTCATGTTCTTGATCTCCTTCACAACCTGTTCAGCATACTGTTTCTGGAACTGTGCGTCGATGAGCGCAGCGTCCTTCTTACCATAGACGATAGTGGATGTCACCGGGAAGATGGCTGAGGTGCCGGGATTATAGACTTTCAGTGCCAGTCCCTTGGCCTCGCTGCTGAGAGCGATAACAGTCAGGACGACTGATAATACAATTTTCTTTAGTTGCATATACTGTTTGTTTAGAATGAATAATCAATGGTCTTATTAAGAAAGACAGTTCAATTTCTACTGATTTATTTTCGATTGCAAAATTAATATATTATCTTTGTGCAGCATTAGCAAATTAGGCCAAAGAATTCTCAATTAACGCCAAACCGGAATTCCTTACTAAAGGTCTAACCTTGCGGATAACTGAATTAGACATTATATAATAATATAGGTACGTAAATGAACGAAGAGCAAGAGAGTTTTATTCGTCAGGTAGAACAAGTTGGGAAAGGAAAAGTCCTCATCAAGGTTACGGGGCGCGAGGGTGTTGACCTTGCACCACACAGCCATCATTGCATACAGGTGGTGGAGACTATTGCCGGCTCTCTGCATGTGACTGTCGGTACGCGTGAATACTTTGTGCCTGAGGGCTACACTTGCTGGATTCCCAGCGGCATGATTCATGCGTTGGCAAGTAACAACCGGAAGATAAACCTGCGTATATTCTATTTTCAGTTGCCAGACGACAAAGGCAAGACCTTTGAGTCATTCAGCGTGCTATATGTATGTCCATGGGCACGGGCTAATCTAAGTTTCATTGCCAAGCGCGGCCCTGTTGTGGATGAGGGTGATGCCGCGCTCTACACTTTCTGCCTTTCTTTCTTTGAAACCTTCCACAGAGTGGAACGGCAACTGTCATTGCCCTTGCGCGGCATAGACACAGAAAGTAGTCCTGTACTCCGTAAGGCGATGGCATATATTCACAAGCATCTTGCTGACAATGTCAGAGCCAGCGATGCAGCCCATGCCGTGGGTGTCTCCACACGCACCCTGAGCCGATTGTTCAGTGAGTCGGGCACCACCCTCAGCAATTATCTTTGTTATCAGCGAATAATCCGGTCCTTGGAGTTGATAGCTGATAACACCCTGTCTATTAAGCAGATTGCATATGATACAGGTTTCAGCTCACCAGCCAACTTCAACCGGGCCTTCAAGCAGGTGATGGGACTGCCGCCTAAGGAAATGCGACTGCGACACAGAGAGAATGAGTAAGAAACAGAAATTCTTGAAACACAGCATGTAGACAGGTGCCGACTTGAATCAGTCGTGGTTGTTGCACGCTTTCTCCGTTCAATTCTTTATTGAGCAATGGAGCGAAAAGAGATTGGCAGGTCTTGGCAACATCTGTTTGTACAGATGCCTTGTCAGTGGTTTTCTTCTTCGTATCTTGCCACTGGTATAACGTGTGGGTCCTTAATCTCTCCGATAACGATAACGCTGTGCAAGCTCCCAACACAACTAATTTTGTATCCTGCGAGATTGACAATAAACTCACTGAGGCTCAACAGTGGGCGAAGATAGATCTCGTAAGAGAGATCGCAAAAGAGGTCTGGGGATAAGTTTCTTCGCAGGGTTGAGCACCATCTACAGTGACAATGTAGCGCATAATATGCCGTTTTGTGATGCATAATCTACAATGCATATTTCTTTCGGTGCCTAATGATGGCATCCATGTTTTCCAACGACCAGTCCACCAATTGGTTGAGCAGTGGGATGAGTGTCTTACCGCGCTTTGTCAGTTTGTATTCCACACGTGGAGGAACTTCGGGATAGACGGTCCGGGACAGAAGATCGTCTGCCTCCAGTTTACGAAGCGTTGAAGTGAGCATCTTCTGTGAAACATCGGGTATAGTCTTGCAAAAGTCGCTGAAGCGCATGGTTCCTGCCTTGTCGTGCAGGGCAAGCAGCACAAGCAATGACCAGTGGTCACCGATACGAGAAAGTACATTTCTTACTGGACATTGGGGAAATAACGGGTCGACTACCTGATTTCTGATCATCTTCTTCATTTCTTATAAACGTACAAAACCGTCACAGACAAGCGGTCTTGTCCATGACGGTATAGATTGTTGATATGATTCCTTTGATTACCATTTCACCTGATCCTTCAGGATAACGCCATCGGTAGCATCTTCCTGGGTGAAAGGCGTCTCACGATACTGGACGCAGAGCACCACCATCGGCTCCGTACCATTATTGTGAATGGTGCGTTTGCCCTCTGGTGAGACGCGCACCACACTGCCCTCCTGCAACGGAATGTTCACGCCGTCAACCTGATATTCTCCTTTGCCGCTGAGAACGAAATAGAGTTCCTCGTGGGTTTTATGCGTGTGATAGAAACCGCCCTCCTGACCAGGAGCGTAAATCTGAAAAGAGAACTCAGAGCCTTTCGTTCCGAGAGCCTGTCCGCCAAACACCTTGCCGGGAATCTTTATATCGCCCAAAGACAAGACATAGTCACCTAACTCGTTCAGCTTACCGAAATCCACTGCACTGAAGTTCTTGCCTTCAGCAATTTTCTTAACCTCTTTCATAATGTTCTAATTTGATATTTACTTTTCTCTTGTTTACGGTTGCAAAGTTAGTTACTGTTTTTGATTCCTGCAAGAGGGCACTTGAAAGTAAGACACTTACCTTGAGGTAACTATTGCTGATACTGAGAATGTTACGAATTCAGGCATTAAGATTGTTTAGCTATTTTTGTTCTCACTGTAGCTATCCACCGAAAGCTTTCGCTGAATTTTTACTTGCCAAGCATTCCAACTACCTCGGCTTCACAAGTGAAATTCGCATTTTCTGCCATACTATTCCCAATTTAAATTGATGGTTATAAAATAAAATAGTAACTTTGCAAGCAAGAAATATTATAATATCAATATAGTATGGAATTGTCTACTGGAATATACGAAAGTCTTATCTATGAGGCGCTAAAGAAAAAGTTAGATGCCCTTAATAAGAGCCAATATGCTGTCAATACGCTGAGTATCGACAGTGCGGAGGTTCCACGCTTGTTGACAAATTATATATCCAAAATCCTTTCCCGGTTACTGACTGACGACAAACTCTTTGAAAGTCTTGAAGAACGGATATCATTCATTAACAAGATTCTCCACTTCATAGAAGGCGAGTGGTCGTGTGATACAGCTGATGACTTGTTGGTCGTACAAAATTACTTGCTCAGTGGGATTATTTCCAGGGCGGGTAAGAATGAGCAACAGATTAAAGCTTATAACCTACTCCGTCCGAAATCAGGGTTCACCGTCAGTAACCTTTTCACGGGCAGCAATCACGACCTGTCTCTGCAGAGTGAGATCAATCTCGACATTCAGTCGGCCGACGAGATCTATTGGATTGTCGCTTTCATCAAGTTTTCGGGCGTGAGGATCTTCAAGGATGCCCTCAGTCATTTCTTGGAGCGCCCTGATGCCCGTATGCATATTATCACGACCTCTTACATGGCGGCATCAGAGCCTAAGGCCTTGCAATTTCTAAAAGAGCTCAGTCCGGAGAAGTTAGACATTCGGGTGACTTACGACACAACGCTCGACCGGCTCCACGCCAAGTCGTACATCTTTCTCCGCAATAGTGGTCTCCATACCGCTTATATTGGTTCCTCCAATCTGACGAAGTCGGCCATGACAGGACTGGAATGGAATATTCGTGTGACGTCACAGGAGACCCCGCAGATCATCAAAGCCGCCTTGGCAACATTTGATACCTATTGGAACCGTCCCGACTTTGAACCCTATGACGAGGAGCGTTTCCGACGCGCTATCTATGCCGAACAGCATAAGAACGACAGTGAGCGCCCCACTGTGTTGGCAAGATATATGATTCGTCCGGAACAGAAAGAGATCCTCGACAAGCTTTCTGTTGCCCGTGAGGTCCATCACAGTTTCCGTAACCTCGTCGTGGCTGCCACGGGAACGGGAAAGACGGTCATCGCAGCCTTCGACTACAAGCGGTTCCATGATGCTCATCCTGATCATCATAACCTGCTGTTTATCGTCCATCGGAAAGAGATCCTCGAACAGAGTATCCGAACGTTCCGGTCTGTGCTCAATGATCCTAATTTCGGAGAATTATGGGTGGGAGAATACCAGCCGTCGGCGACGGGCAACCTGAATCATCTCTTTATCTCTATCCAGACATTCAACAGCAATAGGGAGCTGTTCACGAGGATGAGGCATGATTTTTACGACTACATCATTGTCGATGAGGCTCATCACAGCACGGCAAACAGTTATCGCATTCTCTTTCAGCAATTCAATCCTTCTGTTCTCCTTGGACTGACAGCTACGCCGGAGCGTGCCGATGGACAGAGCCTGCTACCTGATTTTGACAACCGGATAGCCGCAGAGATCCGTCTGCCGGAAGCCATCAACCGCATGTTGCTGTGCCCGTTCCAGTATTTCTGTATAGGCGACGACACGGCCAATCTTTTGAATGTGAGATGGACGGTTGCAGGATACGACGAGCATGAGCTTGCCGCCAAACTCAATACGCGCAACCGTCTCAATCTCATCACCGCCACGATTCCTAAATACCTCGCTGACGAGATGAACTGTCGGGCGCTCTGCTTCTGCATCAACATCGAGCATGCACGCACTACAGCTGAAGGACTTCGGGAGGCTGGCTATCGCGCCGATACCCTCACCGGACAAGATTCCGAAGAGCGGCGCCGCCGTGTGTTGGAGCAATTTGAGACGGGGAAAATAAACTATCTCTGTGTGGTAGATATCCTCAATGAGGGTGTTGATATTCCTGAGATTGACACGGTCCTCTTTCTCCGACCGACCAAGAGCCTTACTATATTTCTTCAACAGCTCGGCCGTGGTCTTCGTTTGGCACCAGACAAGGATTGTCTTACGGTTCTCGACTTTGTGCTGCAAGCTCACCACAACTATAGCTTTGAGAGTAGGCTCCGTCCGCTGCTCAGTCCCTCCGACAAGTCCATAGCTTCTCAAATAAAAGAGGGATTCCCAATGCTTCCCCGCGGGTGCGCTATCACGATGGATAAGATCGCCCAAAGATATATCCTTGACAATATCCGTTCGGCCATTTTCAATCAGCGGCGTATCGTCAATGAGATGCAGTTGTTCCAGACAAACACAGGACGGGAATTGACGCTCAGCCATTTCCTGGAGCAGTTTGACCTTGACATCCGACAGATCTATAAGAACAATAAATGCTGGTCGCTCTATATGAAACTGGCCAACCAGGTTCGTTACGAGGAAGACAAGTACACCATCGTTTACGAGCGTAACCTCAGTAAGCTATTGCATATCAACTCCATAGGTTATATCAGCTTCATCCAGCGGCTCATAGCGAATAATTTCATGTATGAACATGCTGGCAAGGAGGCAAAATGGGCGTTGATGTTCTACTATGCTTTGTACAATGCGCCCATAGGGAAAATGGGCTTCTCAACGATCGACGAAGGATTCCGCACCTTCGCCGCCCATCCGCTGTTTGTAGAAGAGGTAAAGGAAATAATGTCCTGGCTCAAGGAGCATGTCGACTTAGCGACACGGCTTATAGGCAGTCTGCCCAATGATGTACCCCTCGAACTCTATGGCTGCTATTCCCGTGAGGAACAACTTATTCTCTTCGGACGGATCACAGCCGAGAAAAGTCTCAGCGCACAGAGTGGTATCTATAAGGTGAACGAAAAAACAGAACTGTTATGGGTCACCCTCAATAAGAGTGATAGGGATTTTTCGCCGAGTACACAGTATGAAGATTATGCCATCAGTGAAAACCTTTTCCAATGGCAGAGTCAGAATACTGCCAGTCACGACAATGCCGGCAGACGGTATGTAGACCAGGCACAGACACATCAACAGTTTCTGCTTTTCGTCAGAGAACAAAAGAAGGATGCTTATGGTCTGACAGAGTCCTATTATTGTCTTGGTCCCGTGAGGTATGTCTCATCGCGTGGTGACCGTCCCATGACAATCACGTGGCGTATGGAGAATGAAATACCAGGTAAGATTCTTGATAAAGCAGAAAAATTAAGGGTAGGGTAGTGTCGACTATGGCAACAACCGTAGCCTTACGGATACTGTTGAGGGACAGATGCTGGGGACATTTTATGACACCTGCGGCATAGTCGGTGAGATGGGTGAAGTCAGACTAGTCGAGAAGATGCAGTCTGTAGTATCGGCGTCATCACCCGGTTCGGGATATTTGGCCTCAAAGCCATAGCAGGTAGCCGACATGTTGTCATAGTCGGATATCCATGACTTTGCAAACGGCAATAAAGATAGCAAATACGGTAAAAAGGGTTGTGATGATGCTAAAGTGAAAACTGCATGTTAAGCATCAGCTCGCGTGGGCGGAGCCAGTAGCGGTTGGTAAAGATGCCCACGCCACTATAGGTGGTCTCTTCATAAGTCTTCTTGTTGAAGAGATTGCGGAGCGAGGCCGAGAGTCTTATCTTTTTTATGCGCCACGTCATTTTGGCATCGGCAAGAAGGGTGTTAGCGGATGGAGAATTCTGTATTTCGTTGTGGTACAATACACCCGACAGTGAAAGGTCTACGTTTCCGATTGTGGAGATGAGTGTCAGCCGTTGTGTCCTGTTGGCAAGTGTTTTCGTCCAGTCTCCACCGGTTTTACTGCGGTTGAAGGAGAAGTCGCCTTTATATTCAATCTCCATCCACGCGGGTGAGAAAACAAGTTCCGGACTGAACGCATAGGAAGTATAGCGATAATCGATCATCTTGCCAGCCGAATATTGCTCTCCCTTGGAATAGTTGCCATTTAGAGAGAGATTGGTCTTGAGGTGGATGGCTTTCCATCCTTTCGACAAGTAGGCCGAGCCGTTGATATTGTCGCTATGGGAATTGTGGCGCATCCAAGCATAATTGTAGTTGCCGTCGTTGATGACCATGTCCATGGCCGCACTGTTCCAAATACGCGAGGCGCTGACTTTGAAGTTGGAAAAAAACTGGTAGATGGCCCGCTTATAGTTGTAACCAAATGATGACAGCAGTGACCGGGTACGGGGAATGAAGTCGGGGGCATCCATCCAGGTGCGGTAATCGGTGCGGCGATGGCTGATGGCAAGATCATTCCACGCCGAGGTGCTTTCATTGTAGCTCAGCGATAGATTCCAGTTGGAGCGGTTGCCATAGTCGCGGTTGATGTATACTGATCCTTGGGGCAGGAGCAGAGTAGATCCTTGGTGGGTGAACCGCTTCAAAGTAATGGAGGGGGAAAACGAAATTCTCCAGTCTTCGTCCTTATAGTAGCATGAGGGGGCGAGTGCTCCTTGTAGCAGGACATTGTTTTCGTGGGCTACATTCAGGTTTTCTGCCTCAAGCTGCAGCCCATTGTCAGTGTGCCACTTACCATACTGTCGGTTCCATGACAGTGAGTGGGACGTGTGCCAGAGGTTGTTGATCAGCTCATCGGAATAGGGATGAAGGGATGCAGATGCGGAATCGTTCTGATGGGTTAAATTGAATTTATCTTTAGCGTAGTTGTAGTCGAGGGTCGATTTCCATTCCACGGTGTTTCTTCCTAAGGTATATATCTGGTTGATGGCAGCCTTCAGGTTCACCTCCGGAGTGGTAATCTTTTGGGTCAGACCGTCGGTATAGTCGGTAAGTCCGTCGTCCTGGCTGGCGTTGGCCTTGACGACAATGTTGCCATAGTGGCTTTCGGCATTGATACGGTGGTTGTAGTCTAAGGAGAAGGCGTCCTGCCGAAGAAGCAAATGGCGGTCTTCGGTTGTTTGTGTGGGGCTTTGTCCACCGAGAAAATATTGTGAGATATTTTGTGTGTGCTGTCGGATGACGTTGCGATTGTAGCTCACGGAGAAGCTGTTCTCCGCGTCGTTATTGCCTTTTGTCAGATAGTCGAGGCTGTAGGCCTGCGAGGTGTTCCTGCGCAGCCGCTCCGCGTCGATGGGTGCCTGGAGAGTAGGGGCTGAGTACCATTGGGGCATCGTCGCGGTGGAGGCAAAGTCGAAGGCATCGTAGAAAATCGAGAACTGGTTGCTGAGATCTCGTCCCGAACGGTCGTACTGTACGGTAGTTTCCATTTGTCGCTTCTTTCCGATCTGCATGCCCACCGCATCACCGCCCACATGGGTGGGGTCGTCGGCAAGAAGATAGGGGCGGAGCGTGGTGAAGAACTGGTCGCGGGCAGAATCCTTCAGTACGATGTTCATGCCGATGTCGTCGGTGAATACCCGATTGCGCAAAGCCTTTACCGGTTGGTCGTGCTCCACCACCTCAGCCTTTTTCACGTCCTTGGCGCGGATGTTATCGGTGAGTTTGTTGTATTGCCCTTTGCTGAGGTCGAGTCCCTCCACGGTGAAGCGCTTGATGGCCTGTCCTTTGTACTTTATCTGCCCGTCTTTCTCCACGTCCACACCGGGCAATTTCTTGAGTACGTCCTTCAGGTTGTTGTCGCGGGCGGTTGTGAATTTGGTCAGGTCGTAGACGATCGTGTCGCGTCGCATCGACACGGGTGGCCCCTGCACCTTCACTTCCTTGAGCTGAAAAGCCTGCTGAACCAGCCTGATGGTGTTGTATTTACCTACAGGTTGCCGGTGCTTGGCATATCCCATGAAGGTGGCCTGCAGCTCGTCGCCCGGATGAGGCTGTGCATCGATGGAAAAATATCCCTTGTCATTGGCCCGAACAAAGAGAACTGTGCGTCCGCCGCGCAGCAGCATCACCGTGGCCTTGGGCAGCGGCGCTCCGCTCAGCGAGTCGACTACGGTGCCCGTGATCGTGTTCTGAGCCTTTGTGCCGGCCCACGACAATATAAGTAATAAGAATAATACGACTGTTTTCTTCATGCAATTCCTACTCGCTTAGATCTATGGGATTGAAGGGTGTAGGCGACATAAACTCCTTGCGGTATTCCTCCGGGGGATATTCCCCACCGTCCTCAGTGGAAAAAGTCACCTTCACTCCCGACGCGTTCAGTGCTTTTATCATGTCGTCGGGAGTTGTCGTGCGTCGCCAGTGATAGAATTTCTTCTTGGGCATCAGTTCATACTTCTTCCACTTCTTGTCCAGACAGATATTTTCTTTTTCTTCCAGCTGCTCCATGCCGATGGCCGTGAACATCCACTGGCGGCGTGAGTCGGCAGCCTTGAGAATCATGCCCGGCAGTTGGCCGAGTTGCCATAGCCCTTGGCTGATGGGAATGTCTTCGGTATACCACACCGTCCAGTGGCGTCCCATGTAGTCGGTCTCAGCCTTGGTGCAGGGATAGCCGAGGATGGAGCAGGTGTCGCAGGCAATGGTCCAGACGATGGGAGTGACGGGGTCTTCTATTCTTATGAGGTTGTTGAGCGAGTAATATAGCGTTGTGTGCTTTCCTTCGGGATAATTGTAATAGGAAGTCCACAAGACGCTCCCTCTTTTTGGCTCCGGATGGTCTTTTGTAGGCTCCCCGCCGTGCTTGATCGTATAATCCAACCACTCATAATACTTCACCCAAAGCATGCTGTAGAACTTACTTACCTTAGTGCCCACATCGAGCGCCATCTCGTCGTGGGCGTATTGATAATTCCCCAAGGAGTCTCTAAGTGTGGTGTCGTTCACAAAGTCGGTCTCGTAGGTGAAGCGGTACATCACTTTGCCGACAGTCTCTTGGCCCAAGAGCGGAATAGCGCAGAAGATTAATCCTATAGACAATAAAATTATATTTCTCATCTAATATTTAAACCATAAGGCTTGCCACAAGCCTGCCTTATTCAGCGATTTCTATGGGGTTGTAGGGCGAGACCTCTTTCAGGGATTTCATAAAATCATCTTTGTCGCCGCCACCTTCTATCTTTACGTTATCCATGCTGATGGAGATTCCCGCGGCCTTGAGCGCATCGTCGACAGAAGTGGTGCGGTTGACCTTGTCAAACTGTTTCTGGGTCACGGGTTCATATTTTTTGTAGTTCTTGATGAGAGTGATGTTTTCCTTGCCGCCAATCTGTTCAAGTCCGATAGCCACAAAGATATATTGTTTTTTGGCATCAGAGGCTTTAAGGATGAGTCCGGGCAGTCCGTTCAGTTTCCAAGGGCCATTGTCGAGGGGAATGTCTTCGGTGTACCATACGATCCAGTTACGGCCTTTGAAGTGGGTTTCGGCTTTCGTGCAATGATAGCCAAGCACCGTGCAAGTATCAGAGCCGATGCTCCAATCGGGGATCTGCGTCTTCTCCGAGATTCGGTAGTTGGCCATCATGGCGTCGGAGAGAAAACTGGTCTCCCCGGCGGGATAATTGTGATAGACAATCCATGTCATGGTCGGGTGTGCCGGGCTATGGGTAAAGTCTCTGTTGCCGCGGGCTACCTGTTCATTCATCCATTTGTCGAAGATTGGCCTCCGTGCGCTGTAGAACTCGCTGACCGACTGGCCTATGTCGAGTCGCATTTCGTCATCGCTATAGTCATAACTGCCAAGTGAGTCGCTTTTGGTGGTGTCGTTGACAAACTTGGAAGCATAGGTGATACGATACTGTACTTTGTCAAGGACGGTCTCCGGCTTGGATTCCTGCGCTTCTGCGTTGCTTTTGGAGTTGGCATGGCATTGGGCTGATGCATGGGAAGCGAGGATCAACATGGATGTCAATGATAATGTTTTCAATATTCTGTTCATAGGTTTTGACCCTTTAAAGTAATACGTCGCAAAGATAATAAAAATAAACGGAACTAACAAAAAAAATATTTTTATTCGATGTTGTAACGCTTTTGGCTGAAGACACACTTAATATTAACGGCAAGTTCAACATAGAAGTGCAATCGGTGGACAGGTATAACCTAAATAATCTATACCTGAAAACAACGAGGGGCCAGGGGGTGATAAGGATTCGAAGTCCCAGTACCCAATAAGGATTCGCTTCTCCGGTATCCCTAAAAGACTCGAATTTCACGGTATCGGAAGGATCCCCCCTGTACACCCCCTCCTCAAAAAAGACTCGAACCTTTTAATCCTACTAATTTGTTTGACTGCCTAAATTGATGATGTTCATTCTTTGCTTTCAATGATTTTCATTATCTTTGCAAGCAAAAGCATTCATCATTTGAAACCGAGATTGAATTCATGAAGATATTAGGAAATATCATTTGGCTCGTCTTTGGAGGATTGGGCATCGCAGTGGAGTATTTCGTTTCATCACTCCTGCTGATGATCACCATCATTGGCATACCATTCGGCATTGCCACCATGCGGCTGGGTATTCTTGCACTGTGGCCTTTTGGCTCACAAATTGTTGACCAGCCGCAGGATGCTGGATGCCTGAACATGATCATGAATGTACTGTGGTTCTTCGTCGGTGGCTTCTGGATAGCCTTGACACATCTTGGCTTTGGTCTGCTCCTGAGCATCACCATCGTCGGCATTCCTTGGGGCAAGATGCACTTCCGGCTGATGCGCCTGGCACTGGCACCATTCGGGAAGGAAATAGTCAACAACGATTTCTAATATACAGAAAACATAAAACGGATAAATATGGAAAAAGAGAATTTGAAGGATATATATCTTGCCGGAGGCTGTTTTTGGGGCACCGAGCATTACCTAAAGCAGATTGATGGAGTGGTGGACACCGAGGTTGGCTTTGCCAATGGCAGAACGGAAAACCCGACTTACAAAGAGGTATGCACCGACAAGACCGGCTTTGCTGAGACCGTCCATGTCACGTACGATCCTGCGAAGGTGTCGTTGAAGTTCTTGCTTGAGATGTATTTCAAGGCTATTGACCCAACAAGCATTAACCGCCAGGGCCACGACACGGGAACTCAGTACCGCACCGGTGTCTATTACACCGACAAGGATGACGAGAAGATTATCAACGAGGTCTTTGCCGAAGAGCAGAAGCACATCAACGGAAAGATTGCCGTTGAAAACCAGCCTTTAAAGAATTTCTACAAGGCGGAGGATTACCATCAGGATTATCTCGACAAGAATCCCGACGGCTACTGTCATCTGCCGCAAAGCTTGTTCGAGTTTGCGCGCAAGGCAAAGGACACCAAGAAATGATACTCAATAAAACTGTATCGAGATGAAGAAGAATATATTACTGACCATGTTGCTTCTGATCGCAACAATGGCTTTCGCAGCCTGCACAGGGAAGAAGGAAAATACTGTACAAAAGAGCACTGCTGCCCAGACAGACACGTTCAAGACCAAGAGCGGCAAAGAGATTGTCTTTACCGCCATCAAACATGGCAGCATCCGCATCACGTTTGACGGACGTGAGATAGAAGTGGACCCGGTGCGTGGCTTGAAGCCGACGACGGACTACAGCGCCTATCCCAAAGCTGACTACATCTTCGTGACACATGAACATTTCGACCACTGCGACACGGTGGCTGTCCGACAGTTGGAAAAGCCAACGACCATAATCATCACGAATGCGAACTGCGCCAAGATCATAGGCAAGGGCAAGGTCATGCACAATATCGACCATTTGCAGCTGTCTGATGACATCAAGGTGGATGCCGTGCCGGCGTACAACACCACTCAGGGCAAAGAGAAATATCATCCCAAAGGCAGAGACAACGGTTTCATACTGACTCTTGACGGTTTCCGTGTATATATCTCCGGCGATACCGAGGATATTCCAGAGATGCGGAACATCAAAAACATTGACGTGGCATTCCTCTCCACCAACCAGCCGTTCACCATGACCCCTGAGCAGACAGCCCGCGCCGCCAAGCTCATCAAGCCCAAGGTACTCTTCCCTTATCATTACTCCGATACTCACATTCAGAAGGTTGCCGACCTGCTCAAAGGGACCGGCATCGACGTGAGAATAAGGAATTACCAATAATATAATATCGCACCAATTATGATTGACGAAATACTGGAGAACAACCGACGCTTCGTTGCTGGGAAGGGCTACGTAAAGCATATCACCGATGGCAAGCCGTCAGGCAAGACGCTTATTGTCACGTGTATGGACACCCGTCTGAGCGTGATGCTTCCTGAGGCATTAGGCATCAAGAATGGTGAGGTGAAGATGGTTAAGGTGGCAGGCGGTGTCATCCTCGACGAATACGATGCTGTCATGCGCTCCATCATCGTGGGTATCTATGAGCTGGGCATTGAGGAGATCATGCTCATACACCATACCGATTGTGGTGCCGGAAAAATGACCGGCGAGCACATGGAGCATCTGATTCGAGAGCGGATTGACGCAGACAAGGTAGCGGAAGTGGAGCAGCATATCGACCTCCGCCAGTGGCTCAACGGCTTCGGCGACACGGAAAAGAGTGTGCGGGCGACGATGCGACGGGTGAAGAACCATCCGCTCGTTCCTGACAACATCATTGTCCGCGGTTTTATCATCGATTCCACAACTGGAGCACTCACCGAAATAGAAGAATAGAACCAAGAAAGTGCCACTGTTGTCAGCAAAGTGTAAATATTTTAAGAATTGCTGACAATGATGGCACGATTTGTCACCAATTGTTTATAGGCACGGATATTGCACGATGGTCAGTAAAGTTCGGCAGTCGGACGAGGGCAACGAAAGGAACCTGAGGACGATGGAAGAACCGAGGACAAATAATACAAATAATAAAGAATTAATTGATAATTAGGAGGTTTTGACTATGTT
>UMGV01070109.1_pt1 | contig 82341 bp, 56 predicted proteins | sample 1965361 | NCBI WGS metagenome assembly UMGV01 (sample SAMEA4836081, study PRJEB28245) | human gut metagenome | biome: gut microbiome; material: fecal sample | place: Denmark | collected 2008
CCGTTCGTCGTCAGATGCACGGCGCGGTCCGTATAGGAAAGCTCCACGCCCTCCGGCAGCCTCTGTGTTTCCATGCAATGCGCTTCCTTTGTTTTTTCTTATCTTACCACATCCCGCGCAGCCGCGCAAGGCTTCCCTTATCCTGCGGAGCATGGCACGAAAATGCCCGGACGGCAGCGCGTCCGGGCATTTTGTCAGGTCTGCTCGTCAGAAATGGGAGGCTGCGGCTCCTCCGGCGGTGCAGGCTCCTCGTCAGGGGGAACGGCTGTGCCGGGGTCTTCCTCAGCGGGAGGCGCAGACTCTTCCGGGTCCTCGACGGGCGGCTCCTCCGGAACGGGTGCCGGGCAGGCAGGCGTCTGGGGCTGATCCCAGTAATATTCGCCCGTCATATCCTCGTCATAGCGCAGCCGGAGCGTTCCGCCGCCAAGCAGGTCGCGCAGGATATCGACGTGGCAGTAGCCGCCGTCAAGCTGCATGATGTTCCAGTAATAGCTTTCGCTGCCGCGCATACCGCTGACGGTCTGGCAGGTAAGGCCTGCCTCGTCGCACAGCAGCTGCCAGCTCTGCGCCATGCTTTTGCTGTCGGCAATGCCCTGGCAGAGCGCGGAATAGACCGGGGTGCGGCTGGTGCCCTCCTGATATGGGAAGCGCTCGGCCAGATACGTAAACAGCAGCGAGGCCTTTTCCGTCTCGCTCGTGCAGTAGCGGACATAAATTTCCGCCGCGCGCAGACTCTCGGATACGTCCTGCTGCATACTCCGCAGCTCCAGCCGGGAGGCCGGATAGTCGAATACCAGCTCCACAATGCGGTTGCGGGCGTCAGCCGGATAGGACGTGACGGTCAGCTCCGGCTGCGCGGACTGCTCCTTCAGATGCGCGCCGCAGTAATCCTGCACAAGCGCCGCATAGTCGGGCTGGCCCGGATAGGTCGCGTAGAGCGTCAGATGGTCGTCGTAATTCTCCAGCGCCTGACACAGCAGACGCTTTGCCTCCGACTCGCTGCCGACATATTCGATCTCGTCCAGCGGCGTGCGCACATCGCGGAACGTGATATCGATCCTGATCTCGTAATAGGCGACGATCAGCGTACAGTCGTGCGTGATATAGTCGATGGCGTACGCGCCGATCGGATCCTCGCGCGAAAACTCGTACACGGCGGCGGGAAGATCCTCCTCGACGTCGCCGGAATATTGGCTCGTATGGATCACGCCATGCTCCACGCCGTTCTGCACGAGCGTCCGCAGGGCGTTCTTGAGCGACTTATAATCGCGAACCGTCAGCACGTCGCTCTGCGGCTCGGCCTTTGTGCCCGTGTTGTGCGGGGTCACAAGGGTGTAGGAGGACGGGACCAGCCTGCTGCACCCGCACAGGGCTGCCAGCAGCAGAGCAAGCGCAGCCGTCATCATCCAGCGTTTCAAAGCAGCCCCTCCTTGCCGTTATAATTCCTCACCCGAGACGCGGAAGCCCTCGCCCAGGACCTGGTGCGCGGGAAGCAGGATCACAAACGCGTCCGGATCGATCTCACGCACGATGGATTTCAGCTCCGGCAGCTCCTTCTGCCGCACGGCGGACATCAGCACGGGCCGGGGACTGCCGGTATAGCTGCCGCTGCCCTCCAGTACGGTCGCGCCGCGGTCGAGCCGGGTTCCGATCTGCTCGGAGACGGTCTGGTAGTGCTCGGAGATGATCAGCGCGACGGTCGAATGATCCAGCCCGTAGAGCAGCTGATCCATCACGAACGACGATGCCGCCAGCGGAAGCGCACTGTAGAGCGTCTTGGACAGATCGTGGAACACGATGCCGGTCAGCGTGATGATGAACAGGTCGATCGCCAGCATGACCTTGCCGAGACTGGCCGAGCGGAAGCGGCGGCGCAGCAGTCTGGCTGCGATATCGGAGCCGCCCGTCGTGCCCCCGGACAGGAACACAAGGCCGATGCCAAGCCCGACGAGAATGCCGCCATAGAGGCTGTCGAGCAGAATTTCCGTTTTCGGCGCGGGGATAAAGGCGAACAGATCGATGAATACGGAGCTCAGCAGCATGCCGGACAGCGAACCGAACAGAAATTTTCTGCCAAGCTTCTTTGCGCCGAGGACAAACAGCGGTACGTTCAAAAGCATGGTGATCACGCCGATCTGGCCGAAGCCCAGAAGCTCGCGCAGGATCATCGCCAGACCGCTCATGCCGCCGACGTTCAGATTGTTCGGCTCCAGAAACAGATCGAAGCCGAGTGCGAAAATGGCGCTGCCAAGGGTGATCTTCCATCCCATCTGCCAGATGGTCTTGAGCGTTTCACGTTTCAAACCGTCGTCCTCCCGTACTTCTTTTTTATCAGATATCCAGCTTCATCTGTGTTTCGCCGACGTCCTCTCCGCGCAGGAGCGCGCCCGCGGCGGGCAGCGTCCGGGCCGAATAGCGGCCTACGTTGCTGAGCGGTGTTTTTTCCAGCTCCGCGGCCGATTCGATGGCGGCCTTTCGCTTCAGGCTCATCACAGCGACGCCCTGCGTCGCGCGCGTGGTCTTGGCGGAAAGCTGCGCCGTGGAGAACACGAGCACGCGCCCGTCCGTTGCGCGGATGACGATCTGCTTTTCCTCCGGCAGATCGATCACGGCCCGGAGCGGGCTCTTGTCGGAGTATGCGCCCGTCAGCCGCTTGCGGTTGGATTTGGTGTCATAGCAGCTCGCAGCGACCTTCGCCGCCTTGCCGTTTTCAAAGACGAAGAGCAGATTGCCCTCGTATTTTCCGGGGAAAATGACCGTCAGGAAGCTCTCGCCCTCATCGAAGCCGAGCTTACCGGGCAGGAAATCGCCGAGCGTGGAGGCTTTTCCGTCGGCAAAATCGGAAATTTTCGTCTTGTAGACCTGATATTTGTCGGTAAAGACCAGCATCTCCTCGCTGTTCTGCGCCGGGCGGGTCAGAAGCAGGCTGTCGCCCTCCTTGAATTTCTGTTCGCCGGACATCCGCAGCGACTGCGCTGTGATCTTCTTGAAATAGCCCTCGCGGGAGAGGAAGACCGTGACGGGATAGTCGTTTTCCGGCTCGTCGTCCGGCTCCTGCGGAAGCTCGTGGTCATACACAAGGGTCGTCCTGCGCTCCTTACCGTATTTCTGCGCGACCTGCTCCAGCTCCTTGCAGATGAGCGCCTGCACCTTTTTCTCAGAGCCGAGCGTCGCTTCGAGGTCGGCGATCTCCTTTTCAAGGGACTCCGTCTCCTTCAACCGGTTCAGGATGAATTCCTTGTTGATGTTGCGCAGCTTGATCTCCGCGACGTATTCCGCCTGTACCTGATCGATGCCGAAGCCGATCATGAGGTTCGGGACGACCTCCGCATCCAGCTCCGTCTCGCGGATAATGCGGATGGCCTTGTCGATATCGAGAAGAATTTTGCCGAGGCCCTTCAGCAGGTGCAGCTTGTCCTTCTTTTTGTTCATCTGGAAATAGAGTCTGCGCCGGACGCATTCGGTGCGCCACGCCGTCCACTCGGAGAAAATTTCGCGCACGCCCATCACGCGCGGCATACCGGCAATGAGAATGTTGAAGTTGCAGCCGAACGCATCCTGCAGCGTCGTCGTCTTGAACAGCTTCTGCATGAGCTTGTCCGGGTCCGCGCCGCGCTTCAAGTCGATGGTGAGCTTCAGACCGTTCAGGTCGGTTTCGTCGCGCATATCGCTGATCTCGCGGATCTTATTTGCCTTGATCAGCTCGGCGACTTTGTCCAGAATGATCTCCGTGGCCGTTGTGTAGGGGATCTCGTAGATCTCGATCATGTTCCCGTCCTTGACATAGCGCCACTTTGCCCGCAGGCGGAACGAGCCGCGGCCCGTTTCGTAGATCTGCTGCATCTGGGCAGGATCGTAGAGAATTTCGCCGCCCGTCGGGAAATCCGGGGCCGGAAGCGTGTCCAGCAGATCCGCGTTCGGGTTTTTGATGAGCGCGATCGCCGTGCGGCAGACCTCGGCCAGATTGAACGAGCAGATATTCGACGCCATGCCGACAGCGATGCCCATGTTGGCCGAGACCAGCACGTTCGGGAACGTTGTCGGCAGCAGCACAGGCTCCTGCATGGAGCCGTCGTAATTGTCGACAAAATCGACGGTATCGGCGTCGATATCGCGGAACAGCTCGGCGCAGATCGGCTCGAGCTTCGCTTCGGTGTAACGCGAGGCGGCGTAGGCCATATCGCGCGAATAGACCTTGCCGAAGTTGCCCTTGGAGTCGACGAACGGGTGCAGCAGCGTCTCGTTGCCGCGCGCCAGACGCACCATCGTCTCATAGATGGCGGCGTCGCCGTGCGGGTTCAGCTTCATCGTCTGGCCGACGATGTTGGCGGATTTGGTGCGGGGCTTTGTGAGAAGCCCCATTTCGTACATGGTGTACAGAAGCTTGCGGTGCGACGGCTTGAAGCCGTCGATCTCCGGAATGGCACGCGAGACGATGACTGACATGGCGTAGGGCATATAGTTGGACTCCAGCGTCTGACAGATCGGCTGCTCGAGCACCTCCGCCCGCAGCCCCATCACATTCGGGTCGTCATGCTTTTTGCTTTCCGGTTGTTTTTTCTTTGGCATAGTTGATCGTTCCTTATGATTTGACGATATATGCCGGGGCAGACAGCGGCAGGATCGTGAGCTGGTCATGCCTCCGGCGGCCCATTCTTTTCCGCCTTGCCGGAAAAGAATGGGGAGAAAAGGGGCGCTCGGTTACGTTTGGTGCATACTGCGGGTGCTATTCAGACAGGAACCTGTTTTTTAGTCGTTACAATCACACATAGCCACCCTACGAGAGTTTTGGTACGCGCCGCCTGTTATGGTACGGCCCAATTTGTGAGTCGCTGCGTTTGAATAGGTGCGGTAAATTAGTCCTGCAGCCAAAATTTGCAGGATTGTACGGATTTGCCGAGACCTCTGCAAATCTTTTTCGGACAGCATCAGAAATTTTGAACTGCTCCAAATCTCGCGGGAAAGATCCAAGAAAACCGAAGCGGTTTTCTTGGTCGGTTCAAGGGGGCTCCGGGGGGAAATCGAAATCCCCCCCGGGCTCGTTTCCTTTTGCCAGCATTTTCTTTTGGAGAAGCAAAAGAAAATGCTGAAGGGCAGCTGCTGATTCGCAGAAGACTATCAGCCTTATACAGCCTCACGACACATCCAGCTGGTCGAGATATTTATATCCGTTTTCCGCGATATGTTCCTTGCGGCCCTGCAGATTATCGCCCAGCAGCAGATCGAAAATCTGCATCGTGCGCTCCATATCCTCCGGCATGACCTTGATGAGGCGGCGCGTTTCCGGGTTCATGGTCGTCATCCACATCATTTCCGGGTCGTTTTCGCCAAGACCCTTCGAGCGGTTGATGGAGAGCTTTTTGCCCTCCAGCTTCTTGACGATCTCGGATTTTTCCGCGTCGGTGTATGCAAACCACGTCTTGTCCTTGCACGTGATCTCATACAGGGGCGATTCCGCGATATAGACATAGCCCTCCTGAATGAGCGTCGGGCACAGCCGGTAGATCATGGTCAGGATCAGCGTGCGGATCTGGTAGCCGTCGACGTCGGCGTCGGTGCAGATGATGACCTTGTTCCAGCGCAGATTTTCCAGATCAAACGCGGACAGATCCTTCGTCTTTTTCGTCTGCACCTCCACGCCGCAGCCGAGCACGCGGATGAGGTCGGTGATGATGTCGGACTTGAAAATGCGGTCGTAATCAGCCTTCAGGCAGTTCAGAATCTTGCCGCGCACGGGCATGATGCCCTGAAATTCCGCGTCGCGCGAGAGTTTGACCGAGCCGAGCGCGGAATCGCCCTCGACGATATAAATTTCGCGCTTTGACACGTCCTTCGTGCGGCAGTCGACGAATTTCTGCACGCGGTTGGCGATATCAAGATTGCCGGTCAGCTTTTTCTTGATGTTCAGACGCGCCTTTTCCGCCGATTCACGGCTCCGCTTGTTGACCAGCACCTGATCGGCAATGCGGTCGGCCTCCTGCTTGTTTTCGATGAAATAGACATGCAGCCGGTCGCGGAAAAATTCCGCCATGGCATCCTGCACGAATTTGTTCGTGATGGCCTTTTTTGTCTGGTTTTCATAGGAGGTCTGCGTGGAGAAGCAGTTCGTCACCAGCACCAGACAGTCGGCCACGTCCTGAAACGTGATCTTCGATTCGGACTTCGTGTATTTGTTCGTCTGCTTGCAGTAGGCGTCGATGGCGTAGACAAAGGCATTCTTGACGGCCTTTTCTGGCGCGCCGCCGTGTTCGAGCCAAGAAGAATTGTGATAGTATTCGAGACGGTTGACACGGTTCGAGAAGCAAAGGGCGGCGGAAATGCGCACCTTGTATTCCGGCTTGTCTTCACGGTCGCGGCCCTTACGCTCGGCCTCCCAGAACTGCGGCATGGTCAGCGTCTGCTCACCTGCAATTTCGTTTACATAATCCAAAATGCCGTTGGGATAGCAGTAATCCGTCTTGACGAATTTGCCGCCTTCCTGATCGCGGAACGTGAACGTCACGCCCGCGTTGACGACAGCCTGCCGCTTGAGCGTGTCCTCAAAATATTCCTTCGGAATGTTGATGTCGGTGAAGACGGCCAGATCGGGCTTCCAGCGGAAGACGGAGCCGGTGGCCTTGCGGTCGGCCGGCTCCTTTTTCATCTTGCCGACAAGCTCGCCCTTTTCAAAATGCAGCGTGTATTTAAACCCGTCGCGGCGGACGGTCGCGTCAAAATACTCGGACGAATACTGCGTGGCGCAGGAGCCGAGGCCGTTCAGGCCCAGCGAGAATTCATAGTCGCCGCCCGCGTTGTTCTGGTACTTACCGCCTGCGTAAAGCTCGCAGAAGACAAGCTCCCAGTTGTATTTTCCCTCTTTTTCGTTCCAGTCGACCGGACAGCCGCGCCCGAAGTCCTCAACCTCAATGGAATGATCCTCATAGCGCGTCACGAGAATTTGCCGGCCGTAGCCCTCGCGTGCTTCGTCGATGGCGTTGGACAGAATTTCAAAAACGGCGTGCTCGCAGCCCTCCAGGCCGTCGGAGCCGAAAATGACCGCCGGCCGCAGCCGGACGCGGTCCGCGCCCTTTAAAGACGAGATGGACTCGTTTCCATAGGCTTTTTGTTCTTTCATGCGGATTCCTCACAATATTTCGTGCTGTAACGGGCATTCCACCCACTATAATTAGATATAGTATACGGTTTTTTTACTCCAAAGTCAAGGTTTGCCGCAAAGCCCGCAGGATATACGGCGGCCGGCCCAGCGTTCGCGGACGGGGAAAATTTTCGTGTTTTTCCGTTTGGTGATTGCAAAGTTTTCGGTTTCGGTTTATGATATATGATGTGAAGTGTAGTACAAAATCGGCAGAAGCTTCTGCCATGCGCTGGACAGGGAAAGATTTATGAAAATTGGATTTGACAATCAGAAGTATTTGAAGCTGCAGTCCGAACGGATCCTGGAGCGCGTCGCGCATTTCGGCGGCAAGCTCTATCTGGAATTCGGCGGCAAGCTTTTTGACGACTATCACGCCTCGCGCGTCCTGCCTGGCTTCCAGCCGGACAGCAAGATGAAGGTGCTGCTGCAGCTCAAGGAGCAGGCGGAGATCGTCATTGCCATCAACGCAGCCCACATTGAAATGAACAAGCGCCGGGGCGATCTCGGCATTACCTACGATCTGGACGTCATGCGCCTGATCGACACGTTCCGTTCCATCGGTCTCTATGTCGGCAGCGTCGTCATCACGCAGTACGCGGGCCAGCAGGCCGCCGAGGTGTTCCAGCGCAAGCTGGAGGCGCTGGGCGTGAAGGTCTACCGGCACTATCCCATCGCGGATTATCCTTCGAATATCAATCTCATCGTTTCCGATGAGGGCTACGGCAGAAACGAGTATATCGAAACCAGCCGCCCCATCGTCATTGTCACGGCCCCCGGCCCCGGCTCCGGCAAGATGGCGACCTGCCTCAGCCAGCTCTATCAGGAGCACAAGCGCGGCGTGAACGCAGGCTATGCCAAATATGAGACGTTCCCGATCTGGAACCTGCCGCTCAAGCACCCGGTCAACCTCGCCTACGAGGCCGCGACAGCCGATCTGGCCGACGTCAACATGATCGACCCCTTCCACCTTGAGGCCTACGGCGAAACAACGGTCAATTATAACCGCGACATCGAGATCTTCCCGGTGCTCGAAACGATCTTCCGCTCCATCTTCGGCGAGTGCCCGTACAAAAGCCCGACAGACATGGGCGTCAATATGGCGGGCTTCGCCATCTGCGACGATGAGGCCTGCCGCGAAGCGTCGTATCAGGAGATCATCCGGCGTTATTTTGCCTCCGCCTGCGCTGTCAAAAAGGGCGTCGCCATGCCCGAAGAGCTGCGCAAGCAGGAAATGCTCATGAATTCGCTGCATCTGGACGTGTCCATGCGCAGAACCGTCCCCGCCGCGCGGGCCAAGGCTGCCGAGACGGGCGCGCCTGCCGCAGCGATCGAGCTGCCGGACGGGCGGCTCGTCACCGGCAAGACCTCCGGCCTGATGGGCGCATCGTGCGCCGCGCTTCTGAATGCGATCAAGCTGTCCGCAGGGATCGACGACCGTGTGAACCTCATTTCTCCGATGGTTCTCGCGCCCATCCAGCACCTGAAGATCGAGCATCTGGGCAATTCCAACCCCCGCCTGCACACGGACGAGATCCTCATCGCGCTGTCCATCAGCGCCGTGACGAATCCGACCGCCGAGCTTGCCATGGAGGCGCTGGCCTCCCTGCGCGGCAGTCAGGTGCATTCGTCCGTCATTCTCTCCTCGGTCGACGAGGGGATGTTCAAGCGCCTCGGCATGAACGTTACGTTCGAGCCGGTCTATCAGTCGCACACGCTCTATCACAAGTGAGGGATCGACGCTATGGAACATTCCCGCAGTAAATTACCCGCCATGCTCGCCGTTCTGTTCTGCATCGCGCTGCTGGCCGGTGTCGGCGTGCTCCTGTGGAAGACGCTCCCGGAAAAGCAGAAGCCCGAGCAGGCCGAGACCATCCAGACGGACGGCGTGTTTTCCAACGAACCGACGACCGTAGAGCCGGAGCGCGAAGCGCCCTACGAGGGCGAGCTTCCCGGCCAGGCCGCCCAGCCGGAGACGCCGGACGAGCAGCCGCAGCCGGGTACGGATGATCAGAATGAAACAGACCCGCAGACGCCGGACGCTCCGGAAGCCTCCGCTGCACAGCAGACGGCGCAGGCGCTTCTCGATACCATGACGGGCGAGGAAAAAATCTGGCAGCTGTTCTTTGTAACGCCGGAGGCCATCACAAACGTCAACACCGCCACCGTAGCGGGGGAGACGACAAAGAAAGCGCTGGAGCAGTACCCGGTCGGCGGCATCGTGTATTTCGCGAAAAACCTTGAAGACCGCGAACAGACCGTCGCGCTGCTGGAAAACACGCAGTCCTACGCAAAAATTCCGCTCTTCCTCGGCGTTGACGAGGAGGGCGGCACCGTCAGCCGCGTCGGCAGCAACCCGGAAATGGGCGTGCCGTCCGTCGGCGATATGCGTTCGCTCGGCAAGCAGCAGGATCCCGCAGCGGCCTATGCCGCCGGGCAGGACATCGGCGGCAGCCTGCACGCGCTGGGCTTCAATCTGGACTTTGCCCCGGTCGCGGACGTTGCGCAGGGTGCGGACAGCGTCATCGGCAGCCGCTCGTTCGGCTCTGATCCAGAGCTGTGCGCGTCGCTGGCCGGTGTGATCGTCAAGAGCCTGCGCGCCGAGGGCATTGTCTCATGCCTCAAGCACTTCCCCGGCTACGGCAGCGCCACCGTCGACGATCACAACGGCACGTCGATCGTCGAAAAGACCCTCAGTGAGCTGGAAGGCTGTGACCTTGTCCCGTTCCAGTCCATCATCGCCTCGGAGGGGAGCGTCCCGTTCGTCATGGTCTCGCACCTGTCCTACCCGAATGTCACCGGCAGCGATACGCCCGCCGATCTGAGCGCATCCATCGTGACGGATATCCTGCGCGACAAGCTGGACTATCAGAACGTCATCATCACAGACTCGCACTCCATGGCCTCCATCACCGACCATTATTCCGCAGGCGATGCCGCCGTCAAGGCCCTTGCCGCCGGATGCGACATGATTCTCATGCCGTCCGATCTGCAGGCCGCGTTCGACGCCGTCAAGGCCGCCGTCGCCGACGGCACGCTTTCGCAGGCCCGTATTGACGAGAGCGTTCTGCGCATTCTGACCGTCAAGGCGGAATACGGCATCATTTCCTGAGGAACCGATGCTTTCAGTAAATTTCACCGAAAGGATGTGCGCACCATGTCCGCAGCCCCGAACAAAAAGCCCTCCGTTGCGCTTGGCCTGATCCTGATCCTGCTTCTGCTTGCCGCCGTCGTTTTCGGCGGGATGTGGGTCGTGCAGGTGGCGTTCACGCCGCGTATGTCCGACGCAAGGGCTGCCGCCGAGGCAAGTTCCACACCTGCCAAAGAACCGACTGTACAGGCTGAACCGGTGGTACAGGAGCCGGAGCCGCAGGAGCAGCCCGCACAGCAGCCTGCAGAGCAGACAGCAGAGTCCCGCGTGACGCTCATGGCGCTGGGAGACGATCTGATCCACAACTGCGTCTACTGGTCCGCGCAGACGCCGGAGGGCGGCTATGATTTCACGTCGTTCTTCGACGATATCCGCCCCACCGTCCGGCAGTATGATCTGGCCTGCATCAATCAGGAGACGATCCTCGTCAAGGACCGTGAGCTGATCGAAAGCTATCCGGTCTTCGGTTCGCCCATCGAGGTCGCCGACGCGCTGGCCGATACGGGCTTCAACGTTGTGACCTTCGCCAGCAACCACTGCTTTGACAAAAAGGAAACCGGCATCACGGATACGCTGTCCTATTTCCACGAGACATATCCAGAGATCACCACGCTCGGCATCCATGACACGGAGGCTGATGCCGAGGCGATCTCCATCGTCGAGAAAAACGGCATCCGCATCGCCATGCTGAACTTCACTTACGGCCTCAACAATTCCATGCCCGAAAAGCGCTGGATGATCGATATGCTTTCCAGTCAGGAAACGGTCTGCGGCCGCATCGAGCAGGCAAAGCAGGCGGCGGATTTCGTCATCGTCTTCCCGCACTGGGGCACGGAGGACACCTTCAGTCCGGACAACGACCAGCTCACCTGGGCGCAGGCAATGGCGGACGCGGGCGCGGATCTCATCATCGGCGGTCACACGCACACGCTCCAGCCGGTCGAGCTGCTTACGGCATCCGACGGCCGCGACGTGCCGGTCTATTACAGTCTCGGAAACTTCCTGTCGCACCAGAAGGAGAAAATGAACCTCCTCGGCGGCATGGCCAGCGTCACCATCGTCAAGGACGCGGACGGAACGCACGTATCGGAATACGACCTCAAGCCGACCATCAACGTCATTCTCCGCAATGAGAACACTGGCTGGTACACCTACCGCCCGATGCTCCTGGACAGCTACGGCACGGAGCTTGCCGCCCAGAACCGCTTCTCCGAATGCACCGTCGACGCCATGTGGGCGCTGTATGAGGATATCACAGGATAAAATGATAGCCCCGGCTTCCGTTCAAAATGGAAGCCGGGGCTTGGCACATCATGCAGGATCAATCCGCGAACAGCGGGGTAGAGAGGTAGCGGTCGCCGGTATCGGGGAAGAGGACGACGATGGTCTTGCCCTCATTTTCCGGACGCCTGGCCAGCTCAACTGCTGCGTGGAGCGCCGCGCCGGAGGAAATGCCGACCAGAACGCCCTCTTTTCTGCCGACGAGCCTGCCGTCTGCAAACGCGTCCTCGTTCGAAACGGGGATGATCTCGTCATAGACCTTCGTGTCGAGCACATCGGGGACAAAGCCCGCGCCGATGCCCTGAATCTTGTGCGCGCCTGCCACGCCCTGCGACAGAACCGGGGACGAGGCCGGTTCGACCGCGACGACCTTCACGGACGGAACCTTGCGCTTCAGGTACTGCCCAACGCCGGTGACTGTGCCGCCGGTGCCGACGCCTGCAACGAAGTAATCGACTTTGCCGTCGGTATCTTCGTAAATTTCGGGGCCGGTCGTCTCAATATGGGCCTTCGGGTTCGAGGGATTGACGAACTGGCCCGGCACAAAGCTGTTCGGGATCTCCTTCGCCAGCTCATCCGCCTTGGCGATCGCGCCCTTCATGCCCTTGGCGCCCTCCGTCAGCACAAGCTCCGCGCCGTAGGCTTTCATAAGCTGACGGCGCTCAACGGACATCGTCTCAGGCATGACGATGATGATCCGGTAGCCTCTGGCTGCCGCGACGGAGGCGAGGCCGATGCCGGTATTGCCGGAGGTCGGCTCGATGATGACAGAGCCGGGCTTCAGCTGACCCGCAGCCTCCGCGTCGTCGATCATTTTCTTCGCAATGCGGTCCTTGACGGAACCGGCGGGGTTGAAGTATTCAAGTTTGGCCAGGATTCTGGCCTTGAGGTTCAGCTCTTTTTCGATGTGCGTCAGCTCCAGCAGGGGAGTCTTGCCGATCAGCTGGTCAGCGGAAGTATAAATGTTGGACATATTCAAAATCTCCTTTATATTTTATAAAATGAAAGCGTCGATCCGGTTCCTTTGTCACATCCGACATCGGAACACGGCGCACGGAAGCAGATGCAGGATCATATCTGTGCCCTCACTCAAATGGAACTAAAATAGTATATTGGTAACATCTATCGGATGGCTGTATCCTACCACACATTCCCTAGCTTGTCAATAGGCTTTTAAAATTTTTCTGCGTTGCAGCCGGAACGGATTTATCGTATAATGTAATGAGAAAAACGGGAGGGCTGCGCAATGAATAAATTCTGGGGACATCTGAAAACGATCACACATCACCGGCACCTGGTCATGCGCGGCTGCTTCCGCATGGGCCTGATCTGGCAGGGACTGACGCATGACCTGTCCAAATATTCGCCAACCGAGTTTTTGGCGGGCGTCCGGTACTATCAGGGCGACCGCAGCCCGAACACCGCCGAGCGTGAGGCGAACGGCTATTCTCTTGCATGGATGCACCACAAGGGCCGCAACCGTCACCATTTTGAATACTGGACGGATTTAAGCCCCAAAACGAGAACGTATGAGCCGGTCGATATGCCAGTCAGATACCTGTGCGAAATGGTCGCTGACCGCATTGCGGCCTGCAAGACATATCAGGGCGCGGCCTATACCGACGCATCCCCGCTGCAGTATCTGGACCGGGCAAACGAATCGCGGCTCGTGCACCCGCAGACCATGAAGCGGCTGCGCTTTCTGCTCACGATGCTCGCCGAACGCGGCGAGAAGGAGACGTTCCGCTTCCTGCGCAGGGTCGTTCTGAAAGGGGAACCGTTCGCCGAGGAACAGCCGACACCGTAACGCACTGACAGCTTTACCTGGTTTCATACACTAATGTTCTACACAATTTGTGCATTATGACGAAAAACGGACATCGGATTTCAAACATTTGTGAATAGCTGACGACGGTTCTTTGTAGTATAATATAGACATACCATCTGTCCAAGGACAGATAAGATGTAAAGGGAGGATACTATGAAGAAACTGATTGCACTTCTGCTGGCGGCATGCCTGATGCTGGGCCTTATGACCACAGCGTTCGCAGCAGACGAGAAATCCAACGACATTGTGATTCTGTACACCAACGACGTGCACTGCGCCGTTGACGACAACATCGGCTATGCCGGTCTGGCTGCTTACAAAAAGGAGATGCAGGCCGCGTATAACTACGTTGCGCTCGTTGATTGCGGCGACTCCGTGCAGGGCGACGTCATCGGCACGCTGTCCAAGGGCGAATATCTGGTCGACATCATGAACGAAGTAGGCTATGATTTTGCTGCCTTCGGCAACCATGAATTCGACTACACCCTGCCGCAGCTCCAGAAGCTCATCGACAAGGCCAAGTATCAGTATCTTTGCTGCAACCTGACCTATACGGCCAAGGACGGCAAGGGCCTGACCGGCTACAAGGCGTATGAGATCAAGACCTACGGCGATATCAAGGTCGCGTTCGTCGGCATCGATACGCCCGAATCCTTCACCAAGTCCACCCCGACCTACTTCCAGGACGCCAACGGCAATTTCGTCTACTCCTTCGCGGAGGGCAACAAGGGCGCTGACCTTTATAACAAGGTGCAGGAAACCGTTGACGCTGCCAAGAAGGACGGCGCGACCTACGTTGTCGCCCTTGCACATCTGGGCGTTGACGAATCCTCCGAGCCGTGGCGCTCGACCGACCTGATCGCCAACACCACCGGCATCGACGCCGTGCTCGACGGCCACTCCCATTCCACCATTGCCATGGAGCTGGTCAAGAACAAGGACGGCAAGGAGATCCCCCTGTCCTCCACGGGCACGAAGCTCGTCAACATCGGCAAGCTGACCATCTCCAACGGCGTGTTCACCACGGAGCTTGTCTCCGACTACGCCGCCAAGGACGATACGGCCGACGCGTTTGTCAAGTCCATTCAGGAAAAGAATGAAGCCCTTGTCAACACCGTTGTCGCCAGAACCTCCGTCGACCTGACCACGAAGCGCGCCGACGGCACCCGCGCTGTCCGCAACCGCGAAACCAACCTCGGCGACCTCTGCGCCGACGCGTACCGCGCCGTTTCCGGCGCTGACATCGCCCTCGTCAACGGCGGCGGTATCCGTGCCGATATCCCCGCAGGCGATATCACCTACGGCCAGATCATCAAGGTCCATCCGTACGGCAACGCGCTCTGCGTCGTCGAAGCGACCGGTCAGGAAATCATCGACGCGCTCGAATGGACGGCCCGCAACACCATGTCCACCTACTCCGATGGGGAGAACTCCGTTGGTGAAATGGGCGGCTTCCTGCAGGTTTCCGGCCTGAAGTACACCATCGACACCACGGTCAAGTCCTCTGCAAAGGGCGACGACAAATCCATGTTCGTCTCCGTCGACGGCGCGTACCGCGTCAAGAACGTCAAGGTCCTGAAGAACGGCAAGTATGTCGATATTGATCCGAAGGCTACATACACGGTCGCGTCCCACAACTATATGCTCAAGGATTCCGGCGACGGCATCAATATGTTCGCGGACAACAAGCTGCTGCAGGATTCCGTCATGCTGGACAATCAGGTCCTGATCAACTACATCAAGGACAGCCTGGGCGGCATCGTTCCCGCAACCTATGCTGCTCCGCAGGGCCGCATCACGGTCATTGCCACCCCGTACACCGACGTGCTCGACGGCAACTGGGCGGTTGAGGCTGTCAACTATGTCACAGACAAGAACTTCATGAAGGGCCTGAGCGAAACGACCTTTGGCCCGAACGGCGCTCTGACCCGCGGTATGCTTGTAACGGTCCTGTACCGCATGGCCGGTTCTCCTGAGGTGACCGGTAAGGTCAGCGAGAAGTTCACCGACTGCACGGACGGCAGCTGGTACGCGGACGCCGTTCTGTGGGCAAGCGCAAACAAGATCGTCGACGGCTATGAAGACGGCACCTATAAGCCCACCAAGGCCATCAGCCGTCAGGAAATGGCAAAGGTCCTCTACGGCTATGACAAGATCGGCGGCAAGACCGCCGATGGCATTACCGAGAAGCTCACCTACACCGACGTTGACGCGATCGGCGAATGGGCGCTCGAATCCGTCACCTACTGCACCGCCGCCGGTTATCTGGCAGGCTCCAACGGGGCCTTCAACCCGAAGGGCACTGCGACCCGCGCAATGGGAGCAAAGGTTCTCATGAACATGACCAAGGAAGCGGCATAAGCGATACCCCCAGCCCGCCCCTGCCATGCGCCGCATGACAGGGGCGGGTTTTCTGTGCGCCCCAAGCGCCCATTCCCCGCGAAAAGACACGCAAAAAACAGTAGACTTTTTCCTGCGCCTGCTGTATGATAAAGGCGAAAAAATAGCATACCGAAGATGTGTAGCTGCGTCTTGCCGGGGTGTTCGGCAGGGGGCGGCGAAAAAGGAATGGACCTACTCGAAAGAACTGTGCGCGAGAGGGCCGCTCCGAAGCGCGAAAGCGCCGGGCCGAAAGGCAGCCATTGCGGGAAACCGTGAGAAGGTAGGAGCAGCACGCGGGCGGAAAGCCGCCCAGATCGCAAGTCAGGAGAATTGCTGTCTTCGGTTGGAACTGCGAACACCGGATCCGTCTGCGGGTCGGGTGTTTTTGTTTTGCACTGGGAGGCTCTATGAGAAAGCTTTGGACGATACGCTGGTTCCGTGTTCTGCTCGGCGTGGTGCTGACGGCGGCGCTGCTTGCGCCGGTCGTGCTCCCTGCGCTGCAGATGCAGCGGCAGGAGCCGGAAAACCCGATCCGAAAGGAGAATATCCAGCCGGTGCGCCGACTGAGCTTTGGCGACGGAGACGGCGGCACGCTTGCCGCCGCGCCGCTTACGCAGGAAACCGGAACAGGCGGCAGCCAGTCCGGGCAGGAGCAGAATCCTGAACAGCCGCCGGAGGATCAGACCGGCGAGAACGTGCCCGAGCAGCTGCCTGAGCAGCCCCGATCCGACCCGGAGCTGCAGCCCGGCCAGGAATCCGGCGAGCAGCCCGGTGAGAGGACCGACGGCCAGCCGGACGACGCCGGAGACGAGACGCAGCCCGACGCACTCGACCTTGGCCTCGTACTCACCTGGTACCGCTACGGCGGGGAGCGCTATCGCTCACTCTGCCCGTCGGATACGACCGTGCGGCAGGACGTGCGCACTGCGCAGCTGCCCGATGGAAAGCTGCGCTATGAGCTGGAGCTGCGCGGCCTCGACGCGGTCGATTCCCAAATTACCAACGTAGAGATTTCGGAAAACAACGGCGCATTTGCACCGGCGGACGAACGCGGCAGCATTGCCATGCAGGTCGGCCCGCAGGGCGAGGACAGCTACTATACGCTCCGCGTGCAGGCAGTCTGCACGCACGTGCTGGAGGACGGAGCACGGCAGGAGCAGGAGACGGAATTCTGCTACGTGCTGGTCTATTCCGATGAGCTTGATTTGGAAGCGCAGCTGCTATGGACGCTTGCAGGCGGCGGTACGGCCAGCCTGCGCTGCCAGCCCGGAAGCCGGGCCGCGTGCACGGTCAGAAACGACGAGCTGGAAGAAAATCTTCTGCGCTACAGCTTCCGTCTGGGCGGGCAGAGCGCCGAGGATGCAAAGCTCCTTTCCATTGCATACAGCGCCGCAAACGGACAGAGCGGGGTGCTGGACGCAAATGGCGGCGCGCTCACGCTGCAAAGCGGCGCGGACGGGAAAAACGCCTATACCATTTCCATGCTTACCGAGGTAACGAGCGGCGGCCGGACCCGGCAGCTGACGTTCACCTTCCTTCTGGAGTGGCGGGAGGAGCAGGACCTCCGCCTGAACCTCGTCTGGATGAAAAACAGCACCGAGGCGCAGAGTATCGTCTGCGAGCCCGGCGACCGTGCCTCCGCCGAGATCCGCCGCACCGAGCTGAAGCTCGGCGAATTCAGCTACCAGCTCCAGCCGGATGGCCGGGATGCGGCGCAGATGACCATCACCTCCGCCAGCCTTGCCGCAGAGGGCGGCACGGCGCAGACGCTTGCCGTCCCGGACGGCAGCACCGTCCTGCGCATCCCGGACGGCACCGCGTCGATCAAATATACCCTGACCGTGCAGGCCCGCTATCAGAAAAGCGACGGAAGTCTCAAAAACCTGACGTTTACCTATGTCCTCCGCTATTCCGGCGACGTGAGCCTTGAACTGCGCTATACGCTGCTGAACGGGACACAGACCGCGATCCGCTGTGCGAACGGGCAGAACAAAACGGCACAGACGGTCTACAGTGACGAGGTAACGGACGGCGTTCTTGCCTATACGCTGGCGCTGACCGGCGGCGACGCGGCCAGCGGCGTCGAGATCAGCGACGTCTCCTGTTATCAGTCCGGCAGCGGCAAGACAAAGGCGCTCGGCTCCGCCGAATCCGGCCAGATCGAGCTTCTGGTCAACGCGGACGGCAGCGAGGGCGAGAATACCTTCACCATAACGGCAAAATCCGAGGCAGGAGAACAGTATACCTTCAAAATCAACGTCCCCTATAAGCTGCGCGGCGACGGGACCGTCAAGATCGAGACGAATCTGACCGACGGCCAGAAGGTCATGAACGGAACGAACATCACCCTGACCGTGACCGCATGGAGCGAAAAGGAGGACGGCACTCTGATCGCGCAGATGACTGCCTCGGACGTCGTCGTGACGCTGGACGGCGAGGTGCAGCGCAGCTACGGCTCGTCGGGCGGCAGACTGCAATATACGCTTGTGCCGGAGAACCCGGCGGAGGGCGACGAAAACGAGCATACGCTGGTCATCACCTGCGAGGACACCTACGGCAACAAGGACGTGCTCACGCTGACGCTTCTGGGCGAACGCTCCCGCAAGGGCGAACCCATTGGCCACGCGACGATCTACATCGACATGACGGTGCTGGGCCTCGGCGTGACTGCGCCGCTCAGCTACGAGGTGCTTTCCGGCGAACCCGCGTCCTACAGCGTGGCAAAGGCCGTCTGGGGCTATGATGCGGGCGACCCGTTTGGAACAGCCGCAAACACCTTCGGCTGGCCAAGCTCCGAGACCGCTTTTACCGGCAGCTACGACGATAACTTTTATATTGCCCGACTTGGCGACGGGACCAATATGGCCGCCCGCTCCAATGCGCTGCGCGGCAGCTGGTCCAGCTACGGCTCGGACCGTGAATCCGTCCTTGCCGCCATTGACGGCGTCTTCGGCGAAAACTCAGCCTATGCCGCGCTCTGGCGCAGCATCTATCTGGCGGGCATCAGTCTGAACGGCTGTCATAACACCTCCGTCGGAGAGTTTGACTTCACAAACGGCTCCGGCTGGCTGTATACGGTCGGCGGCGGTACATATTATCCGGACACGACCCTCTCCAATTACGAATTGCAGGACGGCGACGTGCTGGTGCTGCGCTATACGCTGGCCTATCAGCGCGACGTCAGCAGCGCCGATCAGGAAAACGCGTTCTGCGTGTCCATGCTCAACGGTTCGATGAACGTCTCGCACAAGTGGCAGACCGTCACCGGTGCGGACGGCGCAGAGCAGACCGTTTGCACCAGCTGCGGCAAGCTCCGCGCGTGCGAGCACCCGCAGACGGAATACCGCGAGACAGAGGACGGCATGATGTGCTACGAATTCTGCCTCAAGTGCCAGAAGTCCGTCACAGAGCCGGAGGCGCACGACTGGCAGATCGAGCAGAATGACGAGCAGCACCGCAAGATCTGCTCCCGCTGCAAAAAAGAGGTCGAAGAAGGTCATCGCTTTGAATTTATAGAGGACACCGCCACCTGTGAGCAGGCGGGCGAGAAGCTCTCCCGGTGCCTGGACTGCGGCTATGAAAAGCACGAGCCGTCTGAGAAGCTCAACCATACGCCCGTGATCCAGCACAACGAACAGGAGCACTGGGAGGAATGCGAGATCTGTCACGCGGAGATCGAGGGCACGCGCGGCGAGCACCGCTACGAATGGGACGACGGCCTGCGGGATTGGGTCTGCACCTGCGGCTATACCCACACGGAGCTTTGCAATGGAACGCTGGAGGCGATTGAAGCCCTGTGCACGTGCAGCCATGAGACGACCCGGTGCAGCCTGTGCGGCAAAACGTTTGAGCGCGACGCGCCCGGCGCGTTTGAGTACCCGCACAGCTATGAGATCGTCCTGGCCGAATGCACGTGCAGCCTTGAGGTAAAGCGCTGCGTGTACTGCGGCGACAAAACAGAGCAGCCGGGCACATACGAGAACTATCCGCACAGCTATGAAAACGGCTTCTGCCGCTTCTGCGGTATGCCGGAGCCAGTCGCTCCTGGCCCAGACCCGGACCCGGATCCAAATCCCGAACCCGGCCCGGAGCCCGATCCGGGCACAGAGGACGGCACAGAGGAATAAACAGGAGGAACACAGATGCAGAAAAAAATCAAGGAAATTTTAGACCAGATCGAAACCGTGATCGTTGGCAAGAACGAGGTCATGGAGCGTATCCTGATGGCGATTCTGGCGGGCGGTCATGTCCTGATGGAGGACGTGCCGGGCGTTGGAAAAACGACGACGGCCATGACGTTCGCGCGTGTGCTGGGACTGGAAACGCGCCGCGTGCAGTTCACCTCCGATACCATGCCGTCGGACATCATCGGCTTTTCTGTCTACGATAAGGACACCGGAAAGCTTGTCTATAAGCCCGGCGCAGTCATGACGAACCTGCTGCTGGCCGACGAGATCAACCGTACCTCCAGCAAAACGCAGTCCGCACTTCTGGAGGCAATGGAGGAGGGCCATGTCAGCATCGACGGCAAAACGCATCCGTTGCCAGACCCGTTTATCGTCCTTGCAACGCAGAACCCCGCCGGCTCTGCCGGTACGCAGATGCTGCCGAACTCGCAGCTTGACCGTTTTCTGGTCAAGCTGACCATGGGCTACCCGGACTTCAAAAGCCAGGTCAGCATTCTCGAAGAGCGGCACACGGAAAACCCGCTTGACCGCGTCCACCCCGTCGTCGGCGCGGAGGAACTGAACGCGCTCAAGCAGCGTGCGGCAGCTGTGGAAATGAAGACAAGCGTTTATGAATACGTCACGCGTCTGGCGGAGGCGACGCGCGTGCACTCGCTGGTGCAGCTGGGCCTCAGCCCGCGCGGCGCGCTGGCCGTTTGCCGGATGGCAAAGGCGTATGCCTATGTGCAGGGCCGGGATTACGCGATGCCCGAGGACGTCGCGGCGATCTTCCCGGACGTCTGCTGCCACCGCCTGATGCTGAGCACAAAGGCCCGCATGATGGAGCGCAGCGCGGAGCAGATCGTGGATGAAATCCTGAAAAACGTGGAAATGCCGGTGATCCGGAAGAGCCGGGAGGGCGTATGACCGTACTTCGGATCGGATATGCGCTGCTCCTGCTGACGGTTCTGGGGCTGGACGCGTTCTGCGGCAGCATCCTGAGCGCAGCGGCGACAGCCCTTCTCGTGCTGACGCCGCTGGTCTGCGCTTTGCTGCATCTGCGTGCGGCGAAAAAGCTGCGCGTGCGGCTGGACGCGCCGGTCAATCTGGAAAAGGGTGAAGCGGGCAAGCTGCGCATCCGCGTGGAAAATGCAAGTGCACTGCCTGCATGCCTGCTCGGTGTGCGGCTGCGGCTGACAAATCTGCTGACCGGCCAAACCGCCGTACAGCACTACCGGCTGACGGCCCGGCCCAAAAGAACTGGCGTGTCGGAATACCGCATTTCCAGCGCGCACTGCGGCAGGATTCAGCTGACGGCAGAGCGCTGCCGCCTGTATGACCCGTTCGGGATCATCGGCATCCGGCTGGGTGAGCCTGCGGTCGCGGCCATGACCGTGCAGCCGAAGGGCTTCGTGCAGAGCGTCTATGTTTCACCGGACGCGAATTGTCCGGACGACAGCGAGAATTATGCACCCGACCGGACGGGATACGATCTGGCCGAGGTCTACGCCCTGCGCGAATACGCGCCCGGCGACAGCCTGCGGCAGATGCACTGGAAGCTGTCCAGCAAGCTTGACAAGCTGGTCGTCCGGGAGCCGTCGCTTCCCGTGCGCCGCTCCGTGCTGGTCTTCTGGGAGCGGACGCAGACCGCCTCGCCGGAGCAGTCCGACGCGCAGGCCGACGTTGTCGTCACAGCCTGCCGGTCGCTGCTGGAATCCGGCGTGCAGTTCACCGTCTGCTGGAACGATGCGCAGGAGCAGCAGTGCGTGAGCCAACCCGTGCGCAGTGTCGATGAATTGACGGGCCTTCTGCCGCGTCTGCTCTCCGCAGGCACGGCACAGGGCGAAAGCGGCGCGGCGCTGTTCTGCCGGAGCAGCGGCGAGGCCGTCCTGTCGCACATTCTGTACATTACGGGCCGTGTCCCGGAGGATGCGGCTGAGCTCGGGCGCTTCGGCCGCCTGACCATATTAAGCTGCGGGGCAGACGCGCCGGAGGCAATCGCCTTTGACGCGGAGCACTATGCCGAGCAGCTTTCCGAACTCGAAATTTAAGGGGGAACGGGCATGAAAAAACAGGATACTGCCGCGTTTTCCCTCATCCGCTGCGATACGGAGAAAAAAATGCCCGCACTGGCAGTGCGGGCAATCCGTGCTGCGCTCTTTTTCGCCGGACTTCTGGCTGTGGCACAGGGAGCCGCCGGGATCTGGACAAACTACGGCTGGCTCTGGGCCGCCGCAGGCGCTGCGGCGCTGGTCTGGCAGAGCGTGGCGCTTGGACTTTCGCGCCGCTGGCTCCGCGCTGTGCTTCCGCTGCTCTGCCTGATCTGCGCAGCGGCCTTTTCCAGGCGCTTCCTCGCGGGAGCCATTACGGTCAGCAGCTCCGCGGGCGAGACGCTGACGAAGGCCACGGGACATATCCTCCTGCCGCTGGCCGGAGTGGGAGCGGATGCGGCACTTTTTGTGGCTATTTCGGCGGCACTGCTCGGCACGCTCTGTGCCTATGCCGTCCGTTGGTCGCCGACCGTCTGCGGTCTGCTGCTGACGGTGCTGTCTGCGGCGCTTCTGGCGCTGCTCAGGCCGGATTCAGCGCAGGTCTGGATGGCGGTGTGCCCGCTCTGCGCAGCTCTGCTGCTGGCAGGCGGCGCGGCAGACCGCAAAGAATCCGTTCCAATGCTTTTGAATTATGGCGCGCTGCTGGCAGCGGCAGGCGTGCTTGCAGCTGCACTGCTGGCCGTACCGGGCCTGCGAAGCGGCGCACTGTTTTCCGAGTGGGGCGCGGCCTCTCACGCGGCGCTGCATGAACTCCGGTACGAATCCGGGCAGGCTGTGCTGCCGGAAGGGGAGTTTTCCAACTATTCCGCCGCACCGGAGCAGACATCATGCCTGACCGTCACGATGGAGCAGCCGACGGCGCTCTATCTGCGCGGCTTTACCGGCGATACCTTCACCGGCACGGCATGGCAGGCGCTTGATGCGCAGACGCTTGCCGAACAGACCGATCTGCTGTACTGGCTGCATAAGGAGGGCTTCTACCCGCAGACGCAGCTTGCCGCCGCGTCGCGCGGCCTGCACCGGCAGGAGCAGACGCAGACAGTCCTGATTGAAAATACCAGCGCTTGCAGCGCCTATGTATACGCGCCCTACGCGCTCTCCGCGCTCCCGCAGGAAAGCGCACTGCGCACAGACAGTCTGGAAAGCACCCAACTCCCGGCCAGCGGCCTGCGCGGAGCGCGGCAGTATCGCTTCACCATGCCCCTTGCCCCGGAGCAGACCGCAGCGGAATTATTGGACGCGCTGCGGGAGCAGCCGGAGAAGGCAGACGCCTATCTCAGCGCAGAGGGAGGCTACCGTGCGTTCGTGCAGGAGCAGGACGTGACGCTGCCTGCGCAGATACGCGCACAGCTTGCTCCGATTCTGGATGAACTCTGCCGGGAATACGGCTCTGCAGATTCGCTGACGCCGGAGCAGGCGCAGCTCTGCACGGCGCGCTTTCTCGAACAGCTGGACGCGCTCCGCGAAGCCGGAACGCCGTTGCCGCTGGACGAGCTTGTAAAGGATACAACCTACCAGACCGCGACCCTGACCGTGCTGGCGCTTCGTTATTACGGCATCCCCGCGCGCTATGCCGAGGGCTTCGTCCTCACGCAGGAGACTGCCGCGCGTGCGCAGGCCGGTTCCTCGATCACCCTGACCGCGGCAGGCGCACAGGGCTGGGCCGAGGTCTATCAGGACGGCACCGGCTGGATGCCGCTGGCTCTCACACCGGGCTACGGCGAGTTGACCGACATTCTTTCCCCGCACCAGTCCGAAGCCGCCAGCCAGACCGGCGACACGCACACGGACAACGGTTCTATCGCGCAGGCGGAGACGATAGAAAATGAGTCGGACGAAACAGAGGACACGCAGCAGGAGCAGCCGGAGGGCGGCGCACAGAGCGCGCCCACAGTCAAAATGCGGCTCTGGCTCTGGATCTTACTGATAGTCGGACTTCTGCTTTTCCTGCTGGCAGCCGCCGCGCTGCGCTATGCGCTCATCCGCCGCAGATGGCGTTACCGCTTCGAGCACACCGCGCCCGCGCAGTCCGTTGCCTGGGTGACGGGAGCGCTTGCGGCGCTCTGGCCCGCGATGGGCCTTGGCTACGACGGCGGCTCGGTCTTCGCGTTCGGCGAATCACTCCGGGAAACGGACGCCGAATACGCAGGCGCGGTTTGCGAGATTGCAGCGCTCAACGGCGAGGCCCGCTTCAGCAGCCACGCCATGACGCGCGAGCAGGCGAAGCGCGCCCGCCGGGTCTGGAAACAGACGATAGACCGCCTGCAAAAGACTGTACCGCTGCCGCGCCGCGCGTGGCTGAAATGGATTCGATGCCTGTACTGATAGGGGAGGACAGATATGAAACAAAAAAAGGTTCGGTTGCTCGGGCTGCTGCTTGCGGCCGTCATGCTGTTTAGCTGCCTGCCGGTGCAGGCACTGGCAGCGGAGGGCGGCTGGTTTTACCTCGCTGCCGACTGGAACGGAACGCTTCTGATCGCGCCGGAGCGCGTCTCCTATACGGCGGATCAGACGATTTTTGAAGCGCTGAACGCCAGCGGCCACAGCTTTGGGCCGGACGAGAACAGCGTGACGAAGATCGACGGCAAAACGGGCAATTTCATCCGCAGTGATGAAATCGGGAGCCACGACCTGACGCGAAACGCCGCGCAGGCCGGGATCCGGTATCTCTGCTTCACAGACAGGCTGACGGCGCAGCCGTCGGATGCCATGCAGAGCCTGATCGCTGCTATGGCCGATTACCCGCTGGAGGAGCCGGATGTGCAGCTGGCTGCGCAGGCGGCGTATAACGCCGCCTGCGCCGGATACGTCACTGCGGACGATAATGCGGCGCTCAGCCTGTACACGGCGCTTCATAACGCGGTCGAGCAGTACAAGCAGACGCTGGACGGCCCAAAATATAACGTTACCTTCTCGGACCGGAACAGCGTCTGGCAGTCCGGCGATACGCTGTATGCCGAGAACCAGTATGGCCGCGTCTATCAGGACGAGAACGGCAGCGGAATGCTCTCGCTGCCCGCCGGAAGCTATACCTTTACCATGCAGGCGCAGTCCGGCGGCGTGACGGGCAGCGTCACAGTGCCGGAGCAGACCTCCGTGACTGCCGTGCTTGACAGGGCCGAATGGCTCAAAGCGGACGGCTTCATGCTTTCATCCGCGTCCAAAACGGAGTTTGACGGCAGCAAGCTTCCCGTGGAGAAGAAGACGGCGCGTGAATTGACCGCCGTTCTGGACGACAGCTTTACCGGAACGCTCTACGCGTTCTGGCCGTATGACACGAGTGTGTTTCCGGATGCAAGCAAGCTGAAGCTGACCGCAATCTATACCCCGGCGGGCGGCACGGAGCCGCAGCAGGCCGAACAGGCGCTGAAATCCAGAACCAGCGGCGTGGACGGCGTGCTTGCCGTCGGTATGCAGGGCAATACCGTCGTGTACCGCGCCGACACGCAGGACGCGCAGGGCATGACGCAGTATCAGGACTATACGCTCACCATCCGCCGTGCCCCGACGCTGAAGCAGCTGCGCGTGACGGAGGAATCCGGCGCGCCCGCCGCGCTGGAGTCGTTTGACGAGAGCACGCGGACATATACGTGGCAGGTGCTCAGCGAACAGGTCACGCTGGCCCTGACACCCACGGCAGAGGGCTATACGCTCTTTGCCGACGGTGAAGACGTCACGCAGACGGGCGGCTGCACGCTTTCCATCGATGAAACGGAGAAAAGCGTATCCATCGAGGTGCGGGCCGGAGGCGAAGCGACACAGTATACGTTGGTTCTGAAAAAAACAAACAGCTGTACCGTTCGCATTCCGGTCGAATCCGCAGATGTTGACCTGACGGTCTGCGATGCAAGCGGACAGATCCTCAAGGGCGTCTATGTCGCGGCTGCAAATCAGTACCGGTTCACGCTGGTTCCCGGTATGCAGTATACCTACACGGCGACAAAGGATACGTATTATCATACAACGGGCAGCTTTACGGCCAAGGACGGCCCGCTGTCAAAGGTCACTGTGCAGACCGGCGACTGGCTGACAGAGCTGGCTCTGAGCAAGGACAACCTGACGTCCAGCAAGGGCAATATTCCGCTCGACCAGACCTTTGACCCGGCCAGCCATGCCTATACGGCGGCTGTGGCCGATACGCCCGCCGCAGTCTATCTCTGCATCAACGGCGATATCCAGACGGGCAGCACTGCCTTCCTCGCGCAATACCGCACCATCACCAACACCGCGCAGGACGATCAGCTGCTTGAGACGCAGATCACCTCCGCCCAGCTCGGAACGCCTGTGTTCCTGCGGAACCTGCTTCTGAACCAGAACGGACGCGGCAATACGCTCACGATCCGCTGCCAGCGCACCGCCGGGAGCGTCACCTACTATCAGGAGTATATCGTCACGCTCCGGCGCACGCTCTCGCTGCGCGATCTTTCACTTGCCTGCGCCGGGCAGGCGCAGACGCTCACGTACGGCGGCGGTACGGGCTATTCTGCTGCGGTGTGGGACTATACCGTCACCGTGCCCGCGGCTGCACAGACGCTTTCCGTCTGCGCAGAGGTCTATCCTGCGGATGCCGCCTGCTACCGCGATAACGGCAGCACCGGCTATCGCGTCTGGATGGACGGACAGGAGCTGACGCCCGGCGCGGCTGCCGATGTGCAGCTGAACGGCACGGCGGAGCCGGAGACTATCACGCTGACGCTGACAAATGACTTTGCGGGCGAAGAAACGGCTTCGGAGTACCGGCTCCAGGTGCAAAAGGCGCAGCCGGTCCTCTTCACGCCGCAGCTGACGCCCACGGACGCGCTGATGTTTGTCTGCGATACGCTCTCCAAAACACGCGTCTGGCCGGATGCAGACGGCGCGTATGAGCTGTTTGACGGCTATACCTATCAGTACCTGCTGACCTGCCCCGGCTATGCGGGCCGGAGCGGGACCATCGAACCGTCGCACAGCGCATCCGGTGCGCTCGTTCTGAAAATCGACGAGGACGCTGTTGCCGTTACGGGCGGCGCGGCCCGCGCCGCAATGACCCTCAGCGCTGCGCAGAAGAACGAAACGCTGCGGCAGCTTCCCGCCGAATGGGCCGATTTCCGCGGAACGAGCTATGACGCCAATGGCACGCCCGGCGGCACCGCAGGCAGCAACAACGCCGTCGTATCTATCCAGATGCCGGTGGATGCCGACGCGTCCACGCTTTACTGGTCGAATGCGATCGGCAGCGGCATAGACAGCGGCTCGACCGGCTGCCCGCTGCTGGTGGACGGCGTTCTGATCGTCTGCGCGGGGGATATGATCTGCCGCGTCGACCCGGTTTCCGGCGAGATCCTGACGAAGGCCAAAATGGATCGCGCGTCGAGTTTTTCCATCACGCCTCCGGCCTATGCCAATGGCATGGTGTTCGTCGGACTTTCCGACGGTACGATCCAGGCGTTCAACGCCGAAACGCTGCAATCGCTCTGGATCTACCATGACCCGCTCGAGGGCCAGCCGAACAGCCCGATCACCGTCTGCGGCGACTATCTCTACACCGGCTTCTGGCGCAGCGAGGAATCTCCCGCAAACTTTGTCTGCCTGTCCATCACGGACGAGGACCCGGCGCGCACGGATGAAGAAAAGACCGCCTGCTGGTATTGGACGACGCCAGGCGGCTATTACTGGGCAGGCGCGTATGCCTGCGAGGACTATGTTCTGGTCGGCACGGACGACGGCGCGGACGGAAGCAAGTCCATGACCGGGAGCCTTCTGATGCTCGACGCGAAGACCGGACGACTGCTTGACAAATGGGACGGCCTCTGCGGTGACGTGCGCAGCACGATCTGCTATGATAAAGCGACCGATGCCTTCTGTTTTACCACGAAGGGCGGTTGGCTCTGCAGCGTAAAAACCGGGAAAACGTCCGACGGCTGGCAGCTGCGGACAGGCAGCAAGTGGACGCTGAAGCTGGAAAACGGCACGAGCACCGCGCAGGCCATGAGCACCTCAACGCCGGTGGTGTACAATGGCCGTGCCTACATCGGCGTCAGAGGTACGGCGCAGTTCAGCGAGTACGGCGGCCACAGTCTTACAGTTGTGGATCTTGCGTCGCACACGATCGCCTACCGTGTCCAGACGCAGGGCTATCCGCAGACCTCCGGCATTCTCACGACGGCCTATGAAAAGACGACCGGCTATGTCTATGTCTATTTCGTCGACAATTATACGCCCGGCAAGCTCCGCGTCCTGCGGGACAAGGCAGGGCAGACGCGTGCAGACTATGTCACGGAGGAATCCGGCGTGGATACGCCCTATGTCCTCTTTACGCCCAGCGGAAAGGACGCGCAGTATGCAATCTGCTCGCCGGTCGTGGATTCCTATGGCGTGATGTATTTCAAGAACGACAGCGCGAAGCTCATGGCCTTCGGGCCGTCGGTCACGCTGGAAATTACCCGTCAGCCGGATAAAACGCAGTATCGGGCCGGTGAGGTCTTCGACCCTGCCGGTATGCAGGTCGATCTCGTCTATGCGAACGGCCTGCGGCGGGACGTGACAAAGTATGTCCAGTGGTCGGAGGACCCGCTTACGGAGGAGGATGCGGCAATCGACATCCGCTTCCCCTATGTCCGGTACCACGATCAGGACAGCGAGGAGTCCGGCCGTCTCACAAACGTCAAAACGCAGACACCGACCGCGTCCGTCAGGCTGACGGTCGAACCCGGAACGGTGGAAAACGGCCGGATCGGCATGCTGACCTGGGCCTATGATATCAAAACCGGCTCGCTTACGATCAGCGGCGAATTTGAAAATGGCCAGAAGCTGGCCGTGGCCTATTATGATCAGAATGGACGCATGGTGCAGGTAAAGCTGCTGACGCAGGCACAGACGCTTGCGGCAGTTGAAAGCGGCGCGCGGATCCGCCTGTTCCTGCTGGATCAGGATAACCAGCCGGTCTGCCGGGCCATGACGGTAAAGAGGTAACAGCATGAAAAGAATACGAGCGGTTGCGCTGCTTCTGGCGCTGTGCCTGCTCCTGTCCGCCTGTGGCGGCACGCAGACGCCGCTGGAACGGACGGCAAAGTACCTGAAATCAGCGGTGCCGGAGCCGGGCTTCGGTTCGCTGGACGGCGACTGGATCGTGTTTGGTCTGGCGCGTGCCGGGGCAGATCTGTCGGACGGATATTTTGACCGGTATTATACGGCGGTCGAAGCCGCCGTGCAGGCAGCAGACGGAACCCTCGACGAGGACCGGTATACCGAGTATTCCCGCCTGATCCTTGCCCTCACGGCGATCGGGCGCGACCCGCAAAACGTCGGCGGCTATGATCTGCTCCTGCCGCTGGCAGACCTTGAAAAGACGACGGCACAGGGCGTCAACGGCGCGGCGTTCGCGTTGCTGGCGCTGGACTGCGGCGGCTATGAGCTCCCGCAGAATTCCGCAGCCGCCGTGCAGGCGACGCGCGACGGCTATGTCGACGCAATTCTGACCCGGCAGAATGCCGACGGCGGCTGGAGTCTCGGCGGTGGCGCGTCAGATCCCGATCTGACCGCCATGGCCCTGCAGGCGCTTGCCCGCTACCGCAGCCGCGCGGACGTGTCCGCGGCAGTAGAAGCCGGGCTTTCCTGTCTGTCGCAGATGCAGGAGGAAAACGGCGCGTTTTCCTCCTGGGGCACAGAGAGCAGCGAGTCGGTCAGTCAGGTGCTCACAGCACTGACGGAGCTTGGCCTCTCGCTGGATGACGCGCGTTTTGTGAAGAACGGGCAGACGCTGGAGGACGTGCTCCTGCGCTTCGCGCAGGACGACGGCAGCTTCGCCCATACGCCGGAGGACGGAGGCAACCTGCTTGCTACCACGCAGGCGTTCTACGCCCTCACCGCTCTCCAGCGCGCCCGCGACGGAAAACCCACCCTCTACGATATGTCAGACGTTACGCCCTGAAAGCCTGCCCCCAATCCTCACCCTGCCGCACGGCAAGGTGAGGATTTTCGCGTTTTACAGCACGCACCAGACACTTTCCCTGTACACAGACACCGATCTGTGTTATAATCATCAAATAAAACTGGACGATCAGGAGGCAGAACTATGATTCCGACCAGAGAGCAGGCATGGGACCTGCTGTGTGAATATAATGAGGGTGAATTCCACCGCCTGCACGCGCGTATCGTGGGCGATGTGATGCGGTATTTTGCCGCCCAGCTTGGCTATGCCGATGAGGCGGACTTCTGGCAGACCGTCGGTATTCTGCACGATCTGGATTTTGAGCAGTATCCCGACCAGCACTGCACGAAGGAGGCGCAGATCCTGCGCGAACGCGGCGTGGACGAGCGCCTTGTCCATGCGGTCGTCAGCCACGGCTATCTGCTCACCGTCGACGTTCAGCCGGAGCACCAGATGGAAAAGGTGCTCTACGCCACGGACGAGCTGACCGGCCTGATCGGCGCAGTCGTGCGGATGCTGCCGACAAAAAGCGTGCAGGACCTTCAGCTCAAGTCGCTCAAAAAGAAGTTCAAGGATAAAAAGTTCGCCGCAGGCTGCTCGCGCGAGGTCATCGAGCGCGGTGCGGATATGCTCGGCTGGAGCCTTGACGAGCTGATGGAGCGCACGATCACCGCCATGCAGGCGTCCCTGGCTGCCAATGGAAACTGAAAAGGTACTGGTCGCCATGTCCGGCGGCGTGGATTCCTCCGTCGCGGCCAAGTTGCTGACGGACGCAGGCTTCTCCTGCATCGGCTGCACGATGAAGCTCTATGATAATGAAGACGCGGGCATTCCGAAGGCCAACACCTGCTGTTCGCTCGACGATGTCGAGGACGCACGCAGCGTGGCCTACCGCCTCGGTATGCCGTATTATGTCTTCAACCTCAAGGACAAATTCGCCGAGTGCGTTATCGACCGCTTTGTGGACGCCTATGAGCACGGCATTACGCCGAACCCCTGCATCGACTGCAACCGCTATCTGAAATTCGACAAGCTGTTTGAGCGCGCCGATATCATGGGCTGCCGCTATATCGCCACCGGGCACTATGCCCGCATCGAGCGGGAAGGGGAGAAGTACGTCCTCAAAAAGGCCCTCGACGAGACGAAGGACCAGAGCTACGTGCTCTACGATCTGACACAGGAGACGCTTGCGCGGGTCAAGTTCCCGCTTGGCAGCCTGCGTAAGACCGAAGCGCGTGAAATTGCCGCCGAAGCCGGCCTGATCAACGCCCGCAAGCACGACAGCCAGGACATCTGCTTTGTCCCGGACGGCGATTACGCGAAGGTCATCGAGAGCCGCACCGGCAAAACGCCAGAACCCGGCCCGTTCCTCGACCTGAACGGCAATGTTGTCGGCACCCACCGCGGCATTATCCACTATACCGTCGGCCAGCGCCGGGGCCTGCGGATGCCGTCGGACGGCAAAATTTATGTCGTGAAGATCCTGCCGGAGCGGAACGCCGTCGTCGTCGGCCCGAACGAGGCGCTGTTTACAAGAGAATGCCTCGTGCCCGGTATGCACTGGATCTCTGGCGAAGCGCCCGCGCTTCCGTTCCGGTGCAGCGCAAAAACGCGCTACCGCCAGCCGGAGCAGCCCTGCACGGTCTATCCGGCAGGGGAGGCAGGCGTCCGCCTCGTCTTCGACGAGCCGCTGCGCGCCATCACGCCCGGCCAGTCCGCCGTGCTCTATGATGGCGATACCGTCCTTGGCGGCGGCATCATCGCAAGGGAGGAATCCGTATGCTGATCTCATCCATGGGCCGCTACGCGGTTCTGATCCTGCTGGATCTGGCGGAGCATCGCGGCGGCTTTGTCCCCGTGCGGCAGATCGCCGAGCGGCAGGAGCTGTCGCAGAAGTATCTTGAGCGCATCCTGCGCACGCTGGCAGAGCACGGACTGGTCGAGGGAACGCACGGCAAGGGCGGCGGCTACCGCCTGGCGCGCGAACCGTCCGACTATTCCATCGGCGAGATCATCCGCGCGGCGGACGGCTCCCTGTCCTGCCTCGGCACGAACGTACAGCTGACGCGCTGCGAGGTATCCTCCGGCCTGTCCGCCGTCTGGAACCGGCTCGACAAACAAATCGCCGCCTGTCTCGACGCCATCCCCCTCTCCACCCTGGCCACCGCCGACGCAGCGGATGAATATGTGATCTGACTGATTTTAGCGCAGCACCCAGCGGCCTTTCCACCGGGGAAGCCGCTGGTGCATGCGTTTTCTACTTCTTAACAGGCCCTTAACATACCGGCTGTTTTCTTTTATGCTATTATATACTGGGTGAGGATCGATGGATATGACACGATATACAAAGGATCAGACCTTAAGCGGGCGGCTGCGGCAGATATTCCTGTTTTCCTGGCGCGACTGTGCCGTGTGCGTCGGCATTCTGGCAGCGGCGGCGCTGCTGTGCGCGCTGCTGCGGATGATCGACTCGTCCGACGTGTATGTCGCGCTGATCTTCGAATGCGCGGTCGTGCTCGTCTCGCGTTTCACCGACGGGTACCTGTTTGGCCTGCTTGCTTCGGTGATCGGCGTCGTCGGCGTGAACTGGATCTTTACATACCCCTATATGCAGCTCAATTTTACCATTTCCGGCTATCCGCTGACCTTCCTTGTCATGCTGGCCGTCTCCGTCGTTGTCGGCACGCTGACCACCCAGATCAAGCAGCAGGAAAAGCTCCGTGCGGAAGCGGAAAGAGAAAAAATGCGCGGCAATCTCCTGCGGGCCGTCTCTCACGATATCCGTACGCCCCTGACCGCCATCGTCGGCGGCATCGACGCGATTCTGGAAAACGGCAGTCAGATCGCACCGGAAACCAGCAGAGATCTGCTGGAAAATATGCGCGACGAATCCAACTGGCTCATCGGCGTGGTGGAAAATCTGCTGTCCGTCACGCGTATGTCCGGCGCTTCGAATATCAAAAAGGAGCTGGAGGCGGGAGAAGAGGTTCTCGGCGCAGCCTCCATGAAATTCAAGCGGCACTATCCCGCGGTCGAGGTCAGCATCACCGCGCCCGATACGCTGCTTATGATCCCGATGGATATCATTCTCATTGAGCAGGTGCTGATCAATCTGATGGAAAATGCCGTCCAGCATGGCAAAACGACCACAAGGATCGAGCTGCGCTTGTCGAGCGCCGGTGGCTTTGCTGTTTTCGAGGTCGCGGACAACGGCTGCGGCATCGAGAAGGAGCTTCTGCCGCACCTGTTCGAGGGCTATCTCACCCGCGATCAGGAGGAGATCTCCGACCAGCGGCGCAATATGGGCATCGGCCTGTCTGTATGTATGTCCATCGTGCAGGCGCACGGCGGTACGATGCGTGCGGAAAACCGGAAAAAAGGCGGCGCTCTGCTGCAATTTTCATTGCCATTGGAGGAAAACAGCCATGAACATCAGAGATAAGGTTCTTCTGGTCGAGGACGAGCGGACCATCCGCAGCTTTATGCAGGCGATCCTGACGGCAAACGGCTACGACGTGCTTATGGCCGGCACGGGTGCGATGGCGAATACCATGATCGCATCGCACTGTCCGGATATCATCATTCTCGACCTCGGCCTGCCGGATATGGACGGCATGACGATCCTGAGAAACGTCCGGAAATGGTCGAAGGTCCCCATTCTGGTCGTCTCCGCCCGCAGCCACGAGCGCGACAAGGTCGAAGCCCTCGACGCAGGCGCGGACGATTATCTGACCAAGCCCTTCGGCACGGAGGAGCTGCTTGCGCGCATCCGCGCCGCCGTCCGCCACACCCGGACGCCGGAAGGCGCAGCCGCCGTCGCCAATTCCGGCGTGTTCACCGCCGGAGAGCTGACCATCGACTACGATAAGCACCGCGTTTATATCGCGGGCCGCGACGCCAATCTCACGCAGAACGAATATAAGCTGGTTGCGCTGCTCGGCCTGCACGCGGGCAAGGTCCTGACATATGATTATCTCATCAAGGAGCTCTGGGGCCCCAGCGCCCGCAGCGATAACCAGATTCTGCGCGTCAACATGGCGAATATCCGCCGCAAGATCGAAAAAAATCCCGCCCAGCCCGCCTACATCTTCACCGAATCCGGCGTCGGCTACCGCATGGTCGAGGGGGATTGAGCGTTCTGCCGCCGCTTTTCCGGTTTTGGAAAAGCGGCGGCTGTTTTCTGTGCTGCTGTTCCGCTTGCATTTTTCCTGAAACTGTGGTATGAAAGAAGAAAACCAATCAGGAGGGATTCTCTATGAAAGTCATGCTTGTAAACGGCAGTCCGCATGAGCACGGCTGCACTGACGCTGCGCTGCGCGAGGTCGCTTCCGCGCTGAACGCGGACGGAATCGATACCGAAATTTTCTGGATCGGCAATACGCCCATCGGCGGATGCATCGCCTGCGGCGGCTGCTCCAAGGCAGGCAAATGCGTCTTCGGCGGTTCGGTCAACGACTTTGCCGAAAAGGCAAAGGACGCGGACGGCTTCGTGTTCGGCACGCCGGTCCACTACGCGGCGGCCTCCGGCAATATGACCGCGTTCATGGACCGCCTGTTCTATTCTGCGCCGAAGGAAGCGTTCTGCCGCAAGCCCGCCGCCGTCATTACCTCCGCCCGCCGCGCAGGCACCACGGCCGCGTACGAGCAGCTGCTCAAATACCCCGGCATCACGGAAATGCCCATCGTTTCCTCCTGCTATTGGAACAATGTCCACGGCTCCAGGGCCGAAGACATCCAGCAGGACGAGGAGGGCGTGCGCATCATGCGCGTTTTGGGGCACAATATGGCCTGGCTCCTGCGCTGTATCGAGGCAGGCAAGGCCGCAGGCGTTCCGGAACCCCGCAAGGAGCCGCTTGCAAAAACGAATTTTATCCGGTAAAAACTGCACAAACTAATGCAACGCAAGCTTGAAAGGAGTGCAACGCAAGATGTGTACCGCGATCACATACCAAACCAGACAGCTGTATTTTGGCCGGACGCTGGATTACGAATGCAGCTACGGCGAACAGGTGACAATCACGCCGCGAAATTACCCGTTCGACTTCCACCATGCAGGCCCGTTGCATACGCACTACGCCATAATCGGCATGGCCCATGTGGCGGATGGGTATCCGCTTTATTACGACGCCGTCAACGAAACCGGCCTGTGCATGGCGGGGCTGAATTTCGTCGGAAACGCCGTATACGCGCAGCCAGAGCCGGACAGGACGAATATCGCGCAGTTTGAGCTCATCCCGTGGCTGCTGGGCCGGTGCGCGTCGGTTCAACAGGCCCGGACAGAGCTTTCCCGGCTCAACCTGACCGGAACGCCGTTCAGCGCCGCTCTGCCCGCCGCGCAGCTGCATTGGCTGATTGCCGACGAAAGAGAAGCGGTCACGGTCGAATCGACCGCAGACGGCCTGCACGTCTATGAAAACCCTATCGGCGTTCTGACCAATAACCCGCCGTTCGGCGAGCAGCTGTTCAATCTGAACAACTATATGCACCTTTCGCCCCGACAGCCGGAAAACCGCTTTTCCCAAGCGCTCCCGCTGCGCCCATACAGCCGGGGCATGGGCGCGCTGGGCCTGCCGGGCGATCTGTCGTCCATGTCGCGCTTCGTCCGCGCCGCGTTTACGAAGCTGAACGCCGTCTCCGACGACACGGAGCAGGGGAGCGTCAGCCAGTTTTTCCACATCCTCGGCGCCGTGGAGCAGCAGCGCGGCTGCTGCGAGGTGGCAGACGGGCAGTACGAGCGCACGATCTATACCTCCTGCTGCAATGCACACAGCGGCGTCTATTATTATTCCACCTATGATAATCGCTGTCTGACAGCGGTCGATCTGCACCGGGAAAATCTCGACGGCAGCGCGCTTATCGCCTATCCGCTCATAACAGAGCAGCAGATCCTCTGGCAGAACCGCCGGTAAAACGCAAAAGCGGGAGAACGCACAGCTTTGTGTGTTCTCCCGTTGATTTATGCTTTATGGCAGTGCGCGGATCAGCCGAAGGAGGCGTCGAGCATATCCTTGATCTCGCCCGTCCAGTCCTCAACGGACGCGAACCAGCTGATCATTTCGTCGTACTGGTCGTCCGTCAGATCGTCGCGGGTGTTGAGAATGTCGCTGTAGCGCTGCAGCATAAGCCGCTTGGCGTGTCCATCGTCAGCGTCTTTACCGCGTACCTGTGCTGTGAGATTCTCAACTGGGTACGCGAGATCGTCAGTGCGTTGACGCACTCTGTTCTGGCGGGCGAGATCAGCTATGCGGTGCTGATCGTTCCGGTCTTTCTCCTGCTGCGCCGGTATTTTGTCCGTGCGGCATACGAAGCCATGACCTGCTCAAGGGCGGCGCTTGGGCTGTTCGGCAGCCTTCCGGTCGCGTTCTATTTCTTTGATTACGCAACGACGATCTATTCCGATGCCCTTTACGCCGGAATTCATGCAGTCAACGAGTCGCTTCCGGCGCTACTGTGAAAACGAGCTGGTCAATCTGCTGTGCTCCTCGTTTGCGGAAAAGGCGCAGCAGCACGGCATCCGGTTGACGGCGGAGCTCCGCCTCCCCGCAGCGCTGAGCATTCCGGACACCGAGCTGTGCACCGTTTTGTCCAACGGACTGGAAAACGCGTTTCGCGCCGTGTCCGGGCTGGACGAGCAGCAGCGGACCGTCTCGCTGTACTGCGGCGTGCGGCTCAATAAGCTGCTGCTGGAAATCAAGAACCCGTATCAGGGCGAGATTGTCATGTGCGAGGGGCTTCCGGTATCCGACCGCGCGGGTCACGGCTACGGCTGCCGCAGTATGCAGGCCATCGCCGCCCGCCGCGGCGGCCTGTTCGAGCTGCAGGCTGAAAACGGCGTGTTCCTGCTGCGCCTGGCCCTTCCGCTGAACGGGTAGCCGCGTCTGCTTGCCATGAAAAATGCACCGGTGCTTCTGCAGCGCACCGGTGCATTTTTTGCGATCCCATATACCACAGCCATGATTCTGATTAGAAAATCAGGGAAGCGTACAGAATACGCGCAGGAGGTGTTTTCTACGGATCGGCATGAAATTAAAATTGGCGGTGCAACCTACTGCGTACAAAGAAGCTTTCGGGATCAGAGCAGCGCCGCAGAGATCATTGCAAAGAAAATCTTGGAATCGTCGAAAACCGACGGAAAAATTGACGTATCTGCGCCGGTAAGTTATAATATGAACGGGAAGTTGGTTCAAGGAGGCTAAACATGAGGACCAACATATCAATTGTTGTTGCCGCGTATGTGCGTCTTTCCGTGGATGAGGCCGGAAAGAGCGTATCCGGGAGCATTGAAAACCAGATCAGTCTGATTAAAGAGTATTGCGCGAAACGAGAACTGATCGTCGCGGCTGTCTTTCAGGATGACGGCTGGTCGGGCGGAAACTTTGAACGCCCCGGCTTCAAAAAGCTGCTGGAATTCCTGAGGAAGAAGAGCGCGAATACGGTCATTACCGTCGATCTTTCCAGACTTGGACGAAATATGCGCGAGGCAAGCTACTACGCCGAAGAATATTTTCCGGAGCACGGCATCCACTTCTTCACGATTTCCGACGGCTTTGATACGGCGCGTGAAAACGTCTTTGCACCGTTCCAGTTCGCCATGAACGAGGTCTACCTGCGTGACGGTTCACGCAAGGTCAAAAACGTTCTGAAAAACAAGCGTGAGAGCGGGCAATACTGTGCCTGTCCGCCGTATGGCTACAAAAAGAATCCGGACAATGTGCATCAGCTCATCCCGGATGAGGTGACCGCGCCGGTCGTGCAGAGAATTTTTGCCGCGGCGGCCTCCGGTGATTCCTCCCGGAAAATTGCGATGGAGCTGAACGTCGGCGGGATCATTCCGCCGCTCAAATATCGCGTCCTGTATCGCGATCATTTTGGCGACGAGGGCGCCAGCCACGCCTCTGATCTTTGGAATTATACGACGATCAAGCGGATCCTCAAGAATGAGGTCTATCTCGGGCATACGCTGCTTGGCAAAACGAGAAAGGCCAGCATCCGTTCCGAAAAGAAGCTCCCCGTCCCGCAGGAGGATTGGGCAGTCACGCGCGGCACGCATCTGCCGCTTGTTTCGCAGGAGACATTTGACGCTGCGGCGCTGAATCTCGGAAAGGGAACTCGGAATTATCAGAAATACGACCACGTGCGCAAAAGCATTTTCTCCGGCATTGCCGTCTGCGGACGCTGCGGGCATTCGCTCTGCTCCTGCGGAACGGTCTATAAGGGGGAACGCGAGAAATACTGGTACCTGTCCTGCACCAGACAGCGGCCCGACATTGCAGATCCCTGCGAGGGTGTCCGGATCCGCTACAGTGACCTTCTGGAGGTCGTGCGGCAGGATCTGAACGAGATCCTTGCCATGACCGATGAACAGATCGACCGGCTTGTCGGCGATGTTCTCCGGGAAACGCAAACGTCCGAGGCAGTCCAGGCCCGGCAGCTTCAGCAGGAGCGGGCCGCCGCCCGTCTGAAAACCATCGACAGGGTGATTACAAAGCTCTACATGGACAATGCGGAGGGGCGACTGGAGGATGCCCGGCTATCCGATATGGTGTCGCAGCTTCAAACTGAGGGCGCGGGACTTCAAAGACTTCTGACAGCATTGGAACCGGACAAAACAGAAAACGCAGCGGAGGACTATCAGCGTTTTTTCGCCCTTGCACGGCGCTATACACACATTGAGAAGCTGGACAGAGAAACGCTGTCGCTGTTTGTTGAGCGCATTGAGATCGGACCGAAGGAATTGCCGCAGGGTATCCGGAAGTCCGTCCGCCGGGAGCAGCCGTTTTGCCAGAGCATCCGCATCTTTTACCGCTTTGTCGGCGAGCTGGCCCCAGCCCCCGTGCGAAGCTTCCCGCTGCCATCCAATCCGGAACCCGGCAAAAAATAAGATGAAAAAGAACACCAAGGGAGGTCGGCGTCAACCTGAAGAACGGCTACAACGGCGACCTGACCTCCCGCGAAGCCGGCTCCGTCGGCGGCCAGATGGTCAAGAAAATGATCGAGTCCTACGAGCGCAACATGAAGTAAGTCTTTTTCTCCAGAACACCGGAGGCGAAGACGGGGGCCGCTGCAAAAGCAGCGGCTCCTTTTCATAGAAAATGGTCTTGAATTGAATTTTTACATATTATACGGTAAATATGGGAGAAAATAGCCGTTTTTGAAAAATGGGAGAAAAGAGGAACGATAATGAAGCGATGCTTTACCAGTCTGACCGCGCTGCTCTGCTCGGCGGCGATCCTGCTGTGCTGCCTGCCCATGCAGGCGCTGGCGGCGGAGTTCCGGATGCAGACAGCCTATGAAGACATCTTGCCGGACGAACTGACCGCGCAGGAAGAAGCGCCCGCCGCCCTGGCAGAACCGGAAGCGCCCGAGGCCGAAAAACAGCCGGAAGCCCCTCCGGAGGGGCCGGCCGTCTCCGTCCTCTCCACGGATAACAGATCCGGCGATTTTACATACAGCGTCCTGCCCGACAATACCGCGCGCGAAGCAGCTTGCTTCCGGCGCGGCAGATAGCCGCTGCAAGCGCCGTCAACAGATATCCTGCGCAGAGAGTCGCCAGCGCGCCCACAAGACAGAAGACGCCGAGCTGCGTATCTGTCATGTGTTCGGCGCAGACGTCGATCTGCACGCCGAGTCCCATAGAGTTGATTTGCCGAAACACACCGGTGAGCAGGGCATACAGCAGATGCGCACCCTCATGCACGAGGTAGTAGGCGGCAAGTGCCGCCAGGATCCCGATGTATTGCCGCGTCCGTTTTGACATGATGGTTCCTCCTTCGCAGCCACTGCGTCAATCTGTGCCCGCTGTGCTCTGTTCGCCGGGCAGGATGGAGAATTCCTCGTTATCCCTCCTTTGCCTGATATCCGCATGGTACTGGCAAAAGGTTCAGAAAGCGGTCAGGAAAATCGTCCAGAAATGGTCAAGATTCCGGCCTCAGCCGGAACCCGATGCCCCAGACCGCTTCAATATGGTCTTTGCCAGTCGCGTCCCGCAGCCGAACAGCTACGCGGGCCAGCAGCTCCTTCGTGTCGAAGGGCTTCGTGAGATAATCCGCCGCGCCGCCCAGCAGCAGTCCGACCTTGTCCTGCACCGCCGTTTTGGCGCTGACTACAATGACGGAAATGCCCTGAAGCTGCGGCAGGACCTCCTCGCCGGACAGCCCCGGCAGCATGAGGTCGAGCAGAACGAGATCGGGGCGGCTGTCTTTCAGCAGAAGCAGCGCCTCCGTGCCGGAATAGGCGCGGAGCACCGCGTAGCCTGCCCGTTCCAGAACCTCCTGCTCCAGATTCCCGATGGCTGCGTCGTCGTCAATAATCAAAATTGTCTGCATTGTTTTCAACGTTCCTGTTTTTATTTTCGAAGCTGTCCGTCGCCGCCCATCAAGGCAGTCATTTCCTCAATGCGCTCCAGCGGGAACGGCGGCTGGCACAGCGGCTTCATGGCGATGGACATGAGCTTCATGGGGTTGTCGTCCGCCGCCACGCGGTTGGAGCTGAGCGCGCCGCAGCGGCGGCAGCGGTGAATGATGGCCCATTCTCCGCCCCTGCGCACCCAGACGGCGATCGGCTCCATGATCCCGCCGCAGTCACTTTCCCGGTCGCCCGGCTCAATGTCCAAATGCAGGCTTGCAAGGCAGTTCGGGCAGTGGTTGCGGTGGCCGGAGCCTGCGTTTTCCGGGACGACAGTCCTTCCGCAGACCTTGCAGATGAAGGTGTCGCTGCAGGCGTGGGTCTTATAGTAGCCTTTTTCAAAGGCTTTGCGTTTGTTTTCGCGATTCATGTTGCTCCTCCTGAAGATGTCGGTTCCGGTTCTTCGGGAGGAATGGCGTGTGATGGAATTTGCCAGACCTCCCGGTCAGACCACACGCTCCAGTGATAAAGTGATACGCTTCAAAAAGTTCTCCTTAAAATTGAAATTAAAAATTGCGTTTTCGTAATTGTACGGGATGCTTGTTCTTACGCCTGCATCTTCGATCTGCTCAAGAATCTATTGCCCTGATTTCAGATAAAAGGCTTCATACGCTGCGCTCCAATGCCGCAAGATCGCCTGCCTGAATGGCGGGGATACTGCGCCGGATTTTCTCTTCGTCCCAGTCCCACCAGCGCAGTGCCTCCAGCCGTTCGATCACCGCATCGTCAAACCGCTTACGGATGGGTCTTGCCGGAATGCCGCCGACGATGGTATACGGCGGCACATCCTTTGTTACAACGGCCCGCGTGCCGATGATCGCACCGTCGCCGATCTTCACGCCGGACATGACGACTGCCTCATAGCCGATCCATACATCGTTCCCGATCACGATATCGCCCTTGTTGTCCCATGCGCTGCAGATGTCTTTTGCATCAAGGCCCCATTCATCAAAGAAGAGGGGAAACGTGTAGGTGGACAGCGACCGCAGCGCATGGTTCCCGCTTGCAAACAAAAATTTAGCGCCGCAGGCAATGGAGCAGAATTTTCCGATTTTCAGCTTATCGCCGTTGATGGGGTAATGATAGAGTACGTTGTTCGTTTCAAACTCCTGCGGGTCATGGACAAAGTCGTTGTATATGGTGTAATCGCCAACCTCGATATTCGGGCCGGTCACGACCTCCTTCAGATAAACGATCTGCCTGTCATGCGGACGGGGATAGCGCTTATCCGTCATTTGAAAGCACCTCCATTTGATCAACTGCCTGTTCCGGCTTTGTACAATACAGATGAATGCCCAGCGCTGCGTTGAACCCCGTTGCGGCAAACACGCTGAACCGCTCGACGGCGCCGAAATACTGCGCCGGAACAAGCTTCGTGCCGACCGTGCCGACGAGCATCATGGCGAGGGCAGCAGCTGCGCATACGCCGTAGGAGCGGCACCGCCGGTCCTTCACACCGGCGGCAATGAGGATCGCCAGCGACACGATGGACAGCAGTACGACCGCAGCGGTGACGGCCATGTGCATAACGTCCTGAAATGCGCCGGCATAGCCGCTGCTTGACGGCGGGAACATCCGGTAGCCGATCGCAGAGATCCACTCCATGACGGCAAACAGATAGACGCCGCTGCGCAGCAGCTTTGGATTCCGGCCCTGTATGCCGATGCAGACGACCGTCGCGCAGACGACCTCACACGCGTTATAGCCCGCACTCAGCTGGTTCCACAGCGCAAGCGACGGCGCATCCGCCGCGCTCAGATCGCTGACGGCCTGCGCCATCCAGTCATATCCCGGGTAGGGTGTATCTGAAAACTCATGATGTAACCGGCAGCGAGGGATCTTTGCGTTGCGCAAGACATTTTTTCGCAGGAATACTGACGTATTTCAAGGAAAAATGACGCGGCGCACCGCAAAAAGGCCCGCTGTCCGGGTGCGTTGGGAGTTTTCAGATACACCCTAGGCCAGCGGGGCAAATATCACCGCTGCCGCATACAAAAAAAGCTGACAAGGCCGAGCAGGCCAAGCTTTTGTACCAGCGTTCGTTTCATTTTGTTCCTCCTGTTCAAAAAACGCAGTGCTGACCACGTCAGACATGGTCAGCACTGCGTCCTTGCGTCTGGCTGATTGACTTCTTCGATTTGAAAATTTCTTGCGTTGATGATGCTCTCCCGGCGGCATTTCGGGCAGAAGAGCGGGAACTCCTGCAAGATTGTCCGCCGCAGCAGCTGCAGCCGCGTTTTTGCGCCGCAGACCGGGCACAGGACCCAGCGTTCCTCTGCCGCGCTCATTGCAGCGGCTCCTTTTTGTGAACCATACGGAAAAAAAGCGCCACATGGCGGCGGAGCATATCCAGACACTCCGCCTCCCGTTCCGGCTGCCGGTCGCAGATCCCGATCAGCGTCAGGACGGGCGCGACATACTGCATCGCCAGAGTATCCGGGTCTTCCGCCTGAAGCTCACCGGCTGCGATAAGAGCGCGGAAGATCCCGGCGTGGTAGGCGAGCAGCCGGTCAACGTACCGACGGGAATACAGCGCCGCCAGCTCCGGTGAACGGAACTGCTCAATGGTCATCATGCGCCGGAAGCGGCTGATCGGCGCATTGTGCAGAGAGTATTCAAAAATCTGCCGCACCTTTTCAAACAGCGCTTCTGCTGTGATCTCCGTAAAGACCGGAATGTCCTGCGACACGTTCTGTACATGAATGTCGATTTTTCCGGTGTCCGCCTCATACTGTGCCGCCGTGGATTCCACGATCGCATCAAAAATGGCCCGCTTGCTGGGAAAGTGGTTATAAAGAGAGGGCGCCTTGATGCCGACCGCCCGCGCGATCTCGCCCACGCTGACAGAATCGTATCCCTTCTCGGAAAACAGCTCCAGCGCCTGTTCCAGAATCCTCTCCCGTGTATCCTCCTGCTTCATCACTTCACCAGCTAACTAATATTCGTTAGCTTCGATATAAAGGATTTTCCCGGAAAAGTCAAGCCCCAAAAAAGGCTCCCCTTTGTGCAAAGGGAAGCCTTTGGATTGTATAAATTTACAGCGTTGCGGCCATGACGGCTTTGATGGTGTGCATACGGTTTTCCGCTTCGTCGAAGACGATGGACTGGCTGCTCTCGAAGACCTCATCCGTGACCTCCATCGCGTCAAGTCCATATTTCTCGCTGATCTGTTTGCCGATGGTGGTGTTCAGATCGTGGAACGCGGGCAGGCAGTGCATGAAGCGGCACTGCGGCCCGGCCTGCGCCATGAGCTTTGCGTTGACCTGATAGGGGAGCAGGTCGTGAATTCTCGTCTGCCAGACCTCGTCCGGTTCTCCCATCGAGACCCACACGTCGGTATAGATCACATCCGCGTTTTGAACCGCGTGCATCGGCTCTGTGTCGAATTCCAGCACCGCGCCGGTCTGCGCGGCGATCGCTTTGCACGTTTCGATCAGAGCCTCATCCGGGAAGTACGCCTCCGGCGCACAGGCGACAAAGTGCATCCCCATCTTTGCGCAGCCGACCATCAGGGAGTTGCCCATGTTGTACCGCGCGTCGCCCATGTACACGAGCTTTTTGCTGGTCAGATTGACGAAATGCTCCTGAATGGTCAGAAAATCAGCCAGGATCTGCGTGGGGTGGAATTCGTTCGTCAGTCCGTTCCAGACGGGAACGCCTGCATATTTTGCGAGATCCTCTACGATCTCCTGCCCGTAGCCGCGGTATTCAATGCCGTCGTACATGCGGCCGAGCACGCGCGCAGTGTCGGCGATGGATTCCTTTTTGCCGATCTGCGAGCCGGACGGGTCGAGATACGTGACCGTCATGCCCAGATCATGCGCCGCGACCTCGAACGAGCAGCGCGTCCGCGTGCTGGTCTTCTCGAAAATCAGCGCAGCCTGCTTGCCCTCGCACAGCCGGTGGGGGATACCGGCCTTTTTCTTTGCCTTGAGCTCGGCGGCAAGCGCCAAAAACTCCGCGATCTGCTCCGGCGTAAAATCAAGCAGCTTTAAAAAGCTCTGTCCTTTGATGTTCATGTCGTACTCCTTTTTATTGATGCGCCGCGAGGAAGGCCGCGACGGAATCCAGCTGCGCCTGTACCGACGCGGGGCCGGTGCCTCCGGCGGAAATGCGCCGCGCCACGCAGGTCCTGAGCGAAATTTCTTCATACAGATCGTCCGTGAAAACGTCCGAATACGTCTTGTAGGTTTCCAGCGGCAGCTTCTCAAGCACGGTATCATGCGCGATGCAGTACGCCACGAGCTGACCGGAAATTTTGTACGCACTGCGGAACGGAACGCCCTTTTTTGTCAGATAATCGGCCAGATCCGTCGCGTTGATAAAGCCCTTCTGCGCGGCCAGCAGCATAGCCTCCGGCTTTGCACGAAGGCTGGAAAGCATCGGAGCCATGATCTGCAGGCAAAGCTTCGTCGTGTCCACGCAGTCAAACACGGCCTCCTTGTCCTCCTGCATATCCTTATTATAGGCCAGCGGAAGCCCCTTGAGCGTCGTCAGAAGCGCGATCAAATCGCCGTAGACCCGCCCGGTCTTGCCGCGGCACAGCTCAGCCATGTCCGGGTTTTTCTTCTGCGGCATGATGGAAGAGCCGGTCGTAAAGCCGCTGTCCAGCTCAATAAACTGAAATTCCCAGCTCGACCACAGGATCAGCTCCTCGGAAAGCCGCGACAGATGCATCATGACCAGCGCGCACGCGCTCATCAGCTCCACGCAGAAATCTCGGTCCGATACGCCGTCGAGACTGTTTTCACACACGGCGGCAAAGCCGAGCTTCTGCGCTTCAAACACGCGGTCGGTCGGATATGTCGTCCCGGCCAGCGCACAGCAGCCGATGGGGGAGGCGTCCGTGCGCTTATACGCGTCCGCAAGCCGTCCATAGTCGCGCTCCAGCATCATCGCATACGCCAACAGCTGCTGGCCAAATGTGATCGGCTGTGCCCGCTGCAAATGCGTGTAGCCGGGCATAATGGCGTCCTTGTTCGCCTCCGCCTGCGTATGCAGCGCCTGCATGACGGCCAGAACCAGCGCTTGCAGCGCCTTGATCTCATCCTTTAAATACATCCGCAGATCAAGCGCGACCTGATCGTTGCGCGAACGCGCCGTGTGGAGCTTTTTGCCCACATCGCCGATGCGCTTCGTAAGCTCCGCCTCGACAAACATATGAATGTCCTCAGCCTGCGGGTCGAGCTGCAGCGCTCCGGATTCCAGATCGGCCAGAATGCCCGCCAGACCGTCGATGATCGCATCCGTATCCGCCTGCGTCAGAATGCCGCATTTGGCAAGCATTGCGGCGTGTGCCATGGAGCCGGTGATATCCTGCCTGTACATCCGTCCGTCGACGGCGATCGAAGAGTTGAATGCGTCAGCCAATGCCGAAGTCTCCGCCTCCGACCGGCCCGCCCAAAGCTTGTTCATGGTGCGTTCTCCCTGCATGATATTTGCAAAGCCTCCCCTTGCCATGCCCCGCATGGTAAGGGGAGGTGGATTTTTACAGCTTCCCCTGCTCCCGCAGCGCCTGCACCTTGGTCGGCAGGCCCCAGATGTTGATGAAGCCCTCGGCCTCGGCCTGGTTGAAATCGCTCTCGCCGAATGTGACGAGATTCTCAGAATACAGAGAATACGGCGAGGTAATGCCGGCGTTGATCATGTTGCCCTTGTAGAGCTTGAGCTTGACCGTGCCGGTGCAGAATTCGTTGGCCTTTTTCGCGAACGCTGTCAGCGCCTCCTGCAGCGGGGTGTACCACTTGCCGTTGTAAATGAGGTCGGCATAGTCGACGGCCAGCTTTTCCTTCATATGCAGCGTTTCCTTGTCGAGCGTGAGCATTTCCAGCTGCTCATGCGCGAAATAGAGGATCGTGCCGCCCGGCGTCTCATAAATGCCGTGATCCTTCATGCCGATGAGCCGGTTTTCGACGATATCCAGAATACCGACGCCGTTCTCGCCGCCGAGCTTGTTGAGCTTGCGGATGATGTCGGAAACCTTCATCTTCTCGCCGTTGACCGCCACGGGGACGCCCGCCTCAAAGCTGACGGAAACCGTCGTGGGCGTGTCGGGCGCCTGATAGGGGGACACACCCATTTCAAGGAACAGCGCCTTGTCAAGATCCGGCTCGTTCGCGGGATCCTCAAGATCAAGGCCCTCGTGGCTCAGGTGCCAGAGGTTCTTATCCTTGGAGTAGTTCGTCTCGCGGGAGATCTTCAGCGGCACATGATGCGCCTCGGCGTAGTCGATTTCCTCGTCACGGGACTTGATCTCCCACTCTCTCCACGGTGCGATGATCGCCATGTCGGGTGCGAAGCGCTTGATGGCCAGCTCGAACCGAACCTGATCGTTGCCCTTGCCGGTCGCGCCGTGCGCGATGGCGTCTGCACCCTCGGCCAGCGCGATCTCGGCCAGCTTCTTGCCGATGACGGGCCGTGCAAACGCGGTGCCGAGCAGGTATTTTTCATATTTCGCGTCCATCATGACGGACGGGACGATAATATCGTCGCACATCTCGTCGGTGAGATCGGCGATGATCAGCTTGCTCGCGCCGGTCTTGATGGCCTTTTCCTCGAGACCGTCCAGCTCGTCGCCCTGACCGACATCAGCCGCGACGGCGATGATCTCCGGATCGTTGTAATGCTCCTTCAGCCACGGGATGATGACCGAGGTATCAAGGCCGCCAGAATAGGCCAGAACGATTTTTTTGATCTTGCTCTTATCCATGTGAAAACCCTCCATAAAGCTCCGTTGTGCGGTTGTTTTTCTTTATGCACGTAATATACACACTTTATGCAGAAAAGTCAAGCATAAAATTTATAAATATTCATTTATGTGAAAAACAATGCATACCCATCCGTACACGCCCGCCGTTTTGTGCAGAATGAAAAAAACTTTACTTTTTCCGCCAAAGCGCGTAAAATTTGAGGTAACAGACGGGAACCGTTTCCGCTGTAGGGGCCGATGCCCACATCGGCCCGGCAGGGCAGACCGGTTCCACAGAGGATTTTGGCGAATTCGCAGCTGCGGAACGGGCCGATGTGGGCATCGACCCCTACAATATGCTGCATACAGGAATGAATATGCAAAAAAAAGCTGGTTTTGGAACCCTCGATCCCCACCGGTGGGATCTCTGCGCCGCCGTACTGGCGCTCTGCGCACCGGACTTTGCGGAAAAACCCGCCTCTGCGCAGGAGTTTTTAGCCGCGCTCTATCAGAAGCTCTGCGCGCAGATGTTCCCGGACGGCCTGCCGGAGGTTCCCGTACTGACGGCGGATGAGACGGCGTACCTGTCCGCGCTGGAAGCGGCGCTGGCAAACAGACCGGACGCCTTTGACCCTTATCTCGACCTGCTGCCACTGCCGGAAGACGCGATTTCCGGAAGCCGCGTGGAGGCGCAGTATGCCAGATTTGAGCAGGCCGTGCGGGAAAGCCATCTTATGGCCGTCATGCGCCTCGGCATGGAATCGACGCCCTTCGACCCCGCATCGCATACCATCGGCGTCCACAATATCGCTCTGCACACGGCCATTCTCGCGAAAAAGGCCGGGTTCCCGGTCGACCTGCCGCTGGTCAGCGCGGCGGCGCTGGGGCATGACATCGGAAAATTCGGCTGCCGGGGCGAGGATCTGAGCCGCATTGCCTATCTGCACTATTATTACACCTGGCAGTGGTTCAGTCGCCATGACATGGAGGAGATCGGCTATATCTCCGCCAACCACTCCACGTGGGACCTGGAATTTGAAAACCTGCCCATCGAGTCTCTGCTTCTCATCTACGCGGACTTCCGCGTCCGCGGCACGAGAGCGCCCGGCGAAAAGGAGCGTATGCGCATCTATTCGCTCAAGGACGCGTATGAGATGATCTTTTGCAAGCTGGCCGACATGACGCCGGAAAAGACGCTCCGCTACCAGAACGTCTATCACAAGCTGAGCGATTTTGAAAATCTGCTCCGAAGCCGCGGCGTCAGCCCGGAGCTGACGGAAACCGAGCTTCTGCCGCATGAGACAAAGGATCCATCGCTCATGAACGCGGAGCAGGCGCTTCAGGCGCTGCGCGACCTGACGCTGGACGGCTCCATCCGACTCATGCACACGCTCTCGACCGACCAGACGCTCGAGCAGCTGCTCGAACAGGCCAAGGGCGAAAAAAATCTCCAGCGGATCCGAATGTACTTGCGCCTGCTGGAGGAATACAGCACCTATATGACCAAGGCCAACAAGCGCAAGACGCTTGTGCTCCTGTATGAGCTTCTCATGCACCCGGACGGCGACGTGCGCCGCATCGCCGGGCGCATCATGGGCAAAATTCTTGCGAATGCCGGCCCGCGCTACCGCAAGGAGCGGCCGCTTTCTGCGAAGGACGGCCAGATGCCGCCCGCCGTGATGGCGCTTTTGTCGGAATCTGCCGAGCTTTGGACACATTATATCGGCCTCTGTCTGCACCCGGATTACCGCATTTCCAGCAAGCACGCGCTGCGCATCTCCAACTCGCTCAAGACTATCTGCCAGAGCCTGTTTGCCTCCTGCGAGGAAAAGGAGGCCGGGCCGCTGGTCAAGCCGCTTCTGAACGCGCTGACCGAGGCGTGGGACGAGGACCGGTTCGTGCTGGTCGACGCGCTGTGCCATGTGCCGTGCCGCTATCTGCCAAAAAAGGAGCTGCCGGAGCTGTCCGCCCGCCTTGCCGCCATGCTCGGCACGGGAAACCCGGAGCTGGATATTATCACGCTGCATATGCTCCTGCGCCTGACCCACGCCGAGCAGGGCCTGCGGCCGGCCGTCTGCGCCGCCGTGCGGCAGTACGCGCCGCGCTGGGAGGATCATCTGGCCCACGACTGGCTCAAAGCAAGGCTGCTGGCGGAGCCGTTCGCGGAGCTGGACGCGCGGACCGTCTCGCAGATCCACCTCAGCAACCTGAAAAACGCTGTCCACTGGACGGTCAAGCTCACGCAGATCAATATGCTGCTGGAATATGTCCGGACGCACCCGGAGACGGCGTTCCACACGGCGCTGCATTTTTCCAATCTGCTCTGCGTCAGCGAGCATCTTCCCGTGCGTGAGGCGGCGGGCAACGCGCTGCTTTCTGTGGCCCCCAATCTGCTCGTCGACCAGATCAACGAGATCGGCATCGACCTGACGCGCGAGCTGGAATCCGGGCAGGAGCAGATCTCGCGCTTCATCCCGCCGTATCTGGGAAGGCTTTTGTGCCTGCTGCCGGAAAAGGAGCTGGGCGAGTCTGTAGAGTCTATCGGAAAGCTTGCCTGCGGCGCGTCCATCCGGCCTGCACGCGTGGCGCTGTTTACGCTCGGCGAGGCGCTGAATGTGCTGCCGGAGCAGGAGGCGCAGATCGCTGATTACATCCTCGGCCTCATCCTCACCGGCATTTCCCACTATGACGAGACGATCCACCAGACGGCGCTGGCCGTCCTCTGCCGCGATATTTTCGGCCGCGACCAGCTTTCCCTTGCCAGAAAGCATGATATTTTCGTCCGTCTGCACAAAAAGCTCCTGACGCTTTTGACAGAACCGCGCACCGGCCAGCTGACATTCTTCAACTGCGCGGCCATGCTCAACCATCTGTACCGCTATACCGTCCGGCAGGAGCTGCTGGAGGGGCCGTTCCGCTTCCCGCCGGAAAAACCCGCCGCGTTTTTCCCCGGCACGTTCGACCCGTTTTCCGTCGGCCATAAGCAGATCGTGCAGGAGATCCGCGCACGCGGCTTCGAGGTCTATCTGGCCGTCGACGAGTTCTCGTGGAGCAAGAAAACGCTCCCCAAGCTCCTGCGCCGCCGCATCGTTTCCATCTCGACCGCCGACCAGTGGGACACGTATCTGTTCCCCGACGAGATCCCCGTCAATATCGCCATGCCGGACGATCTTGCCCGCCTGCGGCAGCTGTTTCCGGGCAGAGACGTCTATCTTGTCGCAGGCAGCGATGTGATCGCCAACGCCTCGGCGTACAAGCACACAGAGCCTGGCACAGCTGCGGACTATGACCACATCATCTTCTGCCGCGACGGCAGTGCCGACCGCGCGGCGCTGGCCTCGATCATCCGGGGGAAGCTCCTGCTTCTGTCGCTGCCGCCGTTTTATGAGACAGTCAGCTCCACGCGCATCCGCGCCTCGGTTGACCAGAACCTTGATATCTCCATGCTCGTTGCGCCGGTCGTGCAGACGTATATTTATGAATGCGGCCTGTACGTCCGTTCCCCGGAGCAGAAGGACGTGCTGCGGCGCGAAGCGCTCTATTTCCGAAATGTCACGCAGGACGAGCAAACGCTCCCGCAAGCCGTCCGGGCCTGTATGCGGGGCAAAAAAGCGCCCCGCGCGGCGCTTCTGCTGGCAAGACCTGCGCGTCTGCTCGGCTGGGCGGCGGGACATACGATTTTGCTGGACGATCTGTATGACGCGCTCGGCTCTCTGGACGCGTGCAGCTATGTGCGCCAGCACGCCTCCGGCCAGATCCTGTTCGTTGACGCGGCGCAGGCCGAGGGGGAGGACGCGCTGCGGATGCTCCTCAACGAGCTGCTTGCAAGAAGTCTTGAGCAGGGGCACACCTATGCGCTCTGCCGCTGTGGGGAAGACCAGACGGAGCTGCAGAGCGCCCTGCGCCAGCTCGGCTTTACACAGGCCGCAGACGGCATCTATTATGTCGATATGCGCAACCCCGTCATGCTCCTGCAGGACGCCATGCTCTGCATCAAGCCCCCGCACCGCGACGCACCCGCTGTGCGCGAGGCCGTTTTGCAGACCCGGCCCCGCCTGCGCATGGCGCTCAGCGCCATATTCCCTGGCAAGCTCCTTCTGTGCTTCGACACGGAAATGCTCAATCAGGCCATTGCCCAACGCATTGAGCGCATGAACGGCGTGCAGGACGTGCCCGAGGGCGTCTGGCAGCTCGGGCCGTATATGTGCGTGCCCTACGGGAAAATTTTTGCGGACGCCATCGTGCCCAATACGGTCACGAAGACGCTCCACGTGGAAAAATGCTACGCGCCCGACGTGCGCAGCTTCACGATCGAGGAATACCCGGATTATTCTCCGCTGCCGGGACAGGTCCGCGCGCTGCGCTCGTTCCACCGGCCCATTATTCTGGTCGACGATCTGCTGCACAAGGGCTACCGCATCGAAAAGCTCGACCACGTCTTCCGGCAGGAGCAGCTTGCCGTTGACCGCATCGTCGTCGCCGTCATGTCCGGCTATGGCCGCGATCTGATGCGCGTGCAGGGCAGGCGGGCCGAGTGCGAGTATTTTATTCCGAATCTCCATTACTGGGTCACGGAGAGTCTGCTCTATCCCTTTATCGGCGGCGACAGCGTCGCGGGCCGCAGGCAGAAGGAGCGCATGCTCCCGTCTGTCAATATGATCCTGCCGTATGTCTATCCCGGCTATTTCTTCGACGTGACGGAAGGGAGCATCCGGGGCCTTTCAAAAACGGCGCTGGAAAACGCCATGCAGATCCTCCGCGCGCTTGAACGCGAGCACCAGCGCGTGTTCTCAGCCGCCCTGACTATCCGCCGCCTCGGCGAAGCCCTGACGCAGCCACGCCTGCCCGATAAAGGCGACTGTATGACCTTCGATTTCTCCCTCCCGGCCTCCAGCTACCTCGAAGAAGACCTCTCCCGTCTGGACCGCATCTGCCGCTGAGTGCCTGAGAGGCCGAGCGGCAGACAGCTGCGAAAAGCGGAAGCCCAATGCGAATTCGTGACTGCACTGCGTAGGGGCGGACGACTCTGTCCACCCGCAGAATACAGTGTTTTTCGTGAATTTGCGGCGAATTCGCAACATTTATCGGGCCGACAGAGTCGCCGGCCCCTAACAGACGCTTCCACAAAAAAGCTGTGCCCCGGCTGCCTGACGGCAGCCGGGGCGCGGTTGCTTATTTGGTTCTGCTGCAGCCGGTGCAGCTGTCTTCGGGCTTGATGCACGGTTCGTTTTTCCCGGGGAAGAACGCGTCCATCGGGAAATCGATCTGGCTGAAGACCTCGCAGGGGCTTTCCGTGCTCGTGCCGCCCACCGGCGGGCAGGTCTTCGACGGAACGCAGTAGTCGAACGTCGGGATGAGCAGCTGCGTGTCGCGTTCGAGCCGGACGATGGAGAACTGTCCAATCGTGACAAGCAGGCGCTTGCATTCGCCGGTCAGCACCAGCGGCTCGTCGAAGCAGCCCAGCAGCGCCTCCGGGATGGCGGGCGAGGCTTCGTTCTGGCAGCAGCAGCTGCACGCTTCCATCACGCGCGAGCCGAGGATGATCGGGTCGACCGTCTCCGCAATGGCCCGCGGCAGCGAGACGGACTGCAAAGACTTCTTACAAAGGCACGTCAGATCGTCCCGGCTGGAGAAAATACGTGCGCTCGTTTCCCCGCCGAACAGAACCAGCCGCTTGGAGAACACGGCAAGGCCCGTGACGGTATTCGTGCGTCCGGCCGAGAGCGTCGCGTCGGCAATGACGCGGTAATAGAACGTTACGTCGACCGTAAAATAGCCGGAGGAGTAGGGAACCGGCTCCACCTGTACCTGAGTAAAGAGCAGCTCCACATACCGCGCCTTTGCGCTTGCCGCGCAGTCGAGCGTCTGCTGGGAGTCGACCGTTAAGTACACGCGCAGATCCTCAATGCAGTCCTTGGCGAGACAGCTGTCTGTGATTTTCCCCGTATGCACACAAACCGCTTCACGGATGCCGCGCAGATCACAGGTCTTGCCCGCCTGTGCAGGTTCAGACATTCGGATGACCTCCTATATATGATATCGTAAAGGTTCGCGTGGCCGAAACAGGGTCGTTCACGCTTCGCTTTCATAACAGTTTATGCAAAACCGCCCGTATGTGAAACACCGCGCAGGGAAATTGAACCCGAAATTGCGTGGACAAATGCGGAAATATGTGCTAAGATGATAGATGAATTCTAAATTGGTGAGGTATGCCTGCACATGAAACTGGATATCATGGGGCTGCAATTTGATAATGTCACGATGGACGAGGCCTCTGCGCGCGCGGAACAGATCCTTGCGGGCAAAAAGACCTGCTATGCCGTGACCCCGAACGCCGAGATCGCCTATGAGGCGCTGTACGACGAAACGCTCCGCGCGCTCATCAACGGCGCCGATCTCGTCCTGCCGGACGGCGCAGGCGTTGTGCTCGCGTCGAAGCTTCTCAAAACGCCGCTGAAGCAGAAGGTCGCGGGCGTCGATTTTGCCGACCGCCTGCTGTCCATCCTCGAAAAGACCGGCGGCGGGCTGTTCCTGCTCGGCAGCAAGCCCGGCGTTGCGGAGCTTGCCGCGCAGAAAATGACAGAAAAGCACCCGAAGCTGTACATCTGTGGCATGAACGACGGCTATTTCAAGGATGAAGCACCGGTCATCGAGAAGATCAATGCCGCAAAGCCCGATGTACTCTTCGTCTGCCTCGGCGCGCCGAAGCAGGAGCTGTTTATGAAAAATCATCTGGACGAGCTGCATATCAAGCTTATGATCGGCCTCGGCGGTTCGCTCGACAGCTTCGCGGGCACGGTCAAGCGCGCTCCAAAGTGGATGATCCGCTGCAATCTTGAGTGGCTCTACCGGCTCATCAAGGAGCCGAAGCGGTTCGGACGGATGCTCCGGCTGCCAAAATACCTGTTCGCCGTGCTTGGCAAACGGATAAGAGGGTAAGCAATATGGGAAAACTGATCGTGTTTGAAGGAACCGACGGAACAGGGAAGTCGACGCAGTTTGCGCTTCTGACAAAGCGTCTGCAAAACGAGAACGTTTCATTCCGCCGTCTGCAATTTCCGCAGTATCTGGAACCGTCGTCAGCGCTCATCCGGATGTACCTGAACGGCGAGTTCGGCGAGAACCCGAACGATGTCAACGCCTACGCGGCCTCCACATTCTATGCCGTTGACCGCTTTGCGTCCTATCAGCGCGTGTGGAAAAACGACTATGCCTCGGGCGGGCTGATCCTGTCCGACCGCTATACGACCTCCAACGCTGTCCACCAGGGCGGCAAGCTGGAGGGAAAGGCGCGGGAGGAATTCTTCTCGTGGCTCTATGATCTGGAATTCAACCGCATGGGCCTGCCGAAGCCGGACCTGGTCCTGTGGCTCGATATGCCGGTCGAGATCGCCGAGACGCTCATGCGCAGACGCGAGAGCGACACCAGCACGAAGGCCGATATCCACGAGCGCGACGACGGGTACCTGCACAAATGCCGCGAGGTCGCGCAGCAGGCGGCGGATTATTTCGGCTGGACGCGCGTTTCGTGCGTCCGGGACGGAAAGCTCCGCTCCATCGAGGATATCCACGAGGAATTGTATGCACGTGTAAAATCAAGTTTGAAGGAAGTGTGATACCATGGTATATATCATCTTGGGTAAGGGCTTTGAGCCGATGGAAGCAATTGCGCCGTGCGACATTCTGCGGCGCGGAGGCGCGGAGGTCCGTTTTGCCGGGATCGGCGGGACGCTGATCGAGGGCGGCCACGGCATTTCGGTGCAGGCGGACTGCACCGTTGAGCAGATGAAGCTGGCGGACACCGATATGGTGCTCCTGCCGGGCGGACTCGGCGGCGTGCATTCGATCCTGGCAAGCGAAACGGCCATGAATTTCATCCGCCTTGCGTATGAGAAAAACTGCCTGATCGCGGCTATCTGCGCCGCGCCGACCATCCTCGCGTCGCTCCACATCACCGACGGCCGCAGAGCGACCTGCTACCCCGGTCTGGAAGATCAGATGGACGCGGCAAAGATGATCCCCTGCGGCGCAGTGCAGGACGGGAACGTCATCACCGGCCGCGCAGCCGGCTCTGCCGACGAATTCGGCCTCGCCTGCCTGCGGGCGCTCAAGGGTGAGGATACGGCCCGTCAGGTTGCCTCCGACATTGTCTACCGCGTATAAGGGAGGAACACATGGCAGATTTGACCCCGAATAAGCGTCCGGACGGGCAGTCGCCGGAAGACGGCGGGCTGGAAAAAAGTCTGGAATCGCTTTCGCTCGACGAGCTGCTTGCGTCCGTCAAGGACGATCTTGCGCGCGTCGACGCGATGATGAACGACAAGGATGAGGAAGAGCAGGCCAAAACGCAGGCCGAGGCCGAGCTGGAGCAGGAGACGCAGCCGCAGAAGCAGACGCCCAATATGCCTCCGCTGTTCGAGCCGAAGATCCCGGAGGAATACGCGGATCTGACCGTCGACCAGCAGCCGCAGGAGCCGGAACCGGCAGAGGAAAAAAAGCACGGACGGCTGCCGTCCGGCATCCGGGTGCTGCTGTATGTGTGCTGCGTGCTGGCCGCGTCGGTGCTGCTTGCCGTGTTTGCGTGGCGCTGCGCGGACGATGTGCTGTCCCTGACCAAGCCGGACGCAGAGGTGACCGTCACCATTGCAGACGGCGCGACGATCTCGCAGATCGCAAAGGAACTGCGGGACAGTGGCCTTGTCCGTTCGGAAACGCTTTTCAAGCTGTACTGCTGGGCCACCCACGCCGAGCGCACCATTGAGCCGGGTACGTATTCGCTCAACAGCCGCTATGACTATCATGCGCTTGTCAGCAATATGGTCGAGGCCAGCCCCGACCGCTCTGTCGTGGAGATCACCATCCCCGAAGGCTACGAGTGCGAGGATATCTTCCGTCTGCTGGAGGAAAACGGCGTCTGCTCGTATCAGGATCTGGCGAACGCCGCGTCGACCTATGAATTCGACTATGCGTTCCTGCAGGAGATCCCCTACGGCAGCGAGAACCGGCTGGAGGGCTATCTCTTCCCGGATACCTACCAGTTCTATATGGGAGACGACCCGGAGAACGTCATTGACAAATTCCTGCGCAACTTCGACAACAAATTCACCAGCGACCTCTATGACGCGCTGGACGCGTTGAACGACCGCCTTGCCCAGCGTATGCGGGAGAACGCATTCACTGAAACGGAGATCGCGGATGCAAAGCTTTCGCTCTACGACCTCATCACGGTCGCATCCCTCGTCGAAAAGGAGACGGCCAGAACGTCCGAGAGCGCAACGATCGCCTCCGTCATCTATAACCGCCTGTGCAGCAAGCTCTATCCCTGCCTGGAGATCGACGCGACCATCCAGTATGCGCTTGCCGAGCGCAAGGAGATCCTGTCCAACGCAGACAAGGGCGTTCTCAGCCCCTATAACACCTACACGAACGCGGGCCTGCCCGCGGGCCCGATCGCGAACCCCGGCATGAATTCCATCCGCGCCGCGCTTTACCCGGCGGAGACGAAATATTATTTCTATGCGCTGGATACGACCGGTGTGCACCACTTCTCCGAGACGTATTACGAGCACCAGAACTTCCTGAACGAGCTCGCGGGCAAGGACGAAGAGGAAGACCAGCAGACCGGTACGGGCGATGAAACCACCGCAGATCAGACCGGCGACACCGCAGATACCGCAGATACGGAGAATCAGACAGATGGATAGACGCAAACCGGAGCTTTTGTGCCCCGCAGGGGACATGGAAAAGCTGCGCATGGCCGTTGCCTACGGTGCGGATGCGGTCTATCTGGCCGGAACCAGCTTCGGCATGCGCTCGTTTACCGCCAACTTTACCCCGGACGAGCTGCCGCAGGTGATCAAGCTTGCGCATGACGCGGGCGTGAAGGTGCACTGCACGGTCAATATCATGCCGCGCAACGACGAAGCTGCCGCGCTCCCGGCTTATCTTGAGCAGCTGGACGCGGCGGGCGTCGACGCGCTGATCCTTGCGGATCTCGGTGCGTTCATGATGGCCGGGAAATACGCCCCGCACTGCCAGCGCCACGTGTCGACGCAGCAGTCGGTCGCAAACTACGCCTGCGCGCAGAGCTGGTTCGATCTCGGCGCCAGCCGCGTTGTGCTTGCGCGGGAGCTGAGCCTGCGGGAGATCCTCGGCATCCGCGAACGCGTCTCGCCGGAGCTGGAGCTTGAGACGTTCTGCCACGGGGCCATGTGCGTGTCCTATTCGGGCCGCTGCCTGCTCAGCAACTATATGACCGGCCGCGACTCCAACCGCGGCCAGTGTGCCCAGCCCTGCCGGTACCAGTACGCGCTGATGGAGGAAAAGCGCCCCGGCGAATATTTCCCCGTCTTCGAGGATGAAAAGGGCACGTACATCATGAATTCCCGCGATATGTGCATGATCGACCATCTGGACGAGCTATGCGACGCCGGGATCGACTGCCTGAAGATCGAGGGCCGCGCCAAATCGGCCTATTATGCCGCCATCGTCACCGGAGCCTACCGCCACGTGCTCGACGACGTGTGGGCAGGCCGCACACCGGACAGGATCTGGCGCGACGAGGTCGAGCACGTCTCGCACCGCCATTATTCTACCGGCTTTTACTACGGCCAGCCCGGCCAGTTTACGGAGAACTCCCGCTATCTGCGCGAGTGGCAGATTTGCGCCGTCGTTGAGAAATGCGACGCGGAGGGAAGCGCGGTCCTCAGCCTGCGCAACAAATTTGCGGCAGGGGATACCGTCGAGGTCGTCGGCCCGGATCTGCGCCCATTTTCGTGGCAGGTGCCGCCGATGGAGGATCTGGACGGCGTTCCGCTCCTCGAACCCCGCACGCCGCAGATGCGCTTCCGCGCGAAGCTCCCCAAGAGGGTTCCGCCCCTCTCCTTCATCCGCCACGCCGTCGAATTATCCGGCCGATAAGCAAACAACAGGCGCTCCGATTTCTGCGGAGCGCCTGTTGTTTTCGTCAATCCTTATGGTAGCCGAAATTCGAGATCATGAAATCGCTGTCGCGCCAGTTTTCCTTGACGCGTACCCAGGTCTGCAAAAAGACCTTCGTGCCCATGAAGCGTTCGCAGTCCTTGCGTGCATCCGAGCTGATCTTCTTGAGCATCTGGCCGTTCTTGCCGATGATAATGCCCTTGTGGCTGGCCTTTTCGCAGTAGATCGTCGCGTCCAGATCAATGATGCCGTCGTCGCGCTCGGAGAATTTTGTAATCTCGACCGCCGTGCCGTGCGGAATTTCCTTTTCGAGGTTCCACAGCAGCTTTTCCCGGATGATCTCGGCCATGACCTGCTTTTCGGGCATATCGGTCGAAATGCCCTCCGGGAACATGAACGGCCCCGGCTGTGCAAAGCCCTCGCAGACCTGCATCAGGCTGTCCAGCCCGTCGTGCCACTTTGCGCTGATGGGAATGACGTCCGTAAAGTCCAGCAGATCCTTATAGGCCGCAATAACCGGCAGCAGCGTTTCCTTTTCCACGGTATCGATCTTGTTGATGACCAGAATCGCCGGAACCTTTGCTTCCCTGATCTTCTCAATCAGCTCCTGCTCCTGCGGGCCGACGTTTGCGATCGGCTCAACCAGCAGAATGACGGCGTCGACATCGGCGACGGACTGATTGACGACGTTGACCATATAATCGCCCAGCTTTGTGCGCGGCCTATGGAAGCCCGGCGTGTCGATAAACACCAGCTGCGTATCGCCGCGGTCGACGATGGCGCAGATGCGGTTGCGCGTGGTCTGGGGTTTATGGGATACGATGGCGATCTTCTCGCCGACGAGCGCGTTGGCAAGCGTGGACTTGCCGACATTCGGCCGCCCGGCGATCGTGATCATCGCGGTTTTGGTTTTCATATCTGTTCTCCTGTGCAAAATTCAAAATACATCTGGTCCTCGGCCAGATTCTCATGTCCGTCATCAATTTCTCCGACCACGCCGCCCATTTTTTCATAAAAGCGCCGTGCGGGCAGATTATGTACATTGCAGCCGCAGAAAAAACTGTCCAGTTTCCGTTCCCGCGCGGCCTGACGCACCTGTGCAAAGATGCGTCGACCCAGGCCCATATGCTGGTACGGCGGCAGCAGGTACAGAGAATTGAGGCAAAAAGAAAAGTCCTTATAGCCACCGTGGCTTGCCGCGCCATAGCTGAAATAGCCTGCACACTGGCCGCCGTCCATGACCAGATATGCCATATAATCTGTCTGCTCCAGCCTCGCCCGTTCCCGCTGCGTCTGTTCAGCAAGATCATATTCGTCGATCCATGCATCCGGATAGATTCCACGATACGTCGCGTCCCATGCGCTGCGCCGGGTCTCGGCAAGCAACTCCGCATCCGTGACTGAAGCGCGGCGGATAAAAAGATTCTGCTCCATCATCTCGGCAGTTCAATTTCGGCCAGAATGGCCTCTTCGGCGGCACGCATCTGCTTTTTCATCGGCCCTTCGTCCACATGGTCGTAGCCCAGCAGATGCAGAATGGAGTGGATGGTCAGATACCCGACCTCGCGCCGGGCGCTGTGGCCGAACTCAGCGGCCTGCTGTCTGGCCCGTTCGAGACTGATGGCCATGTCGCCCAGCGGCACAAGCCCGGTGTCCGGGTCTTTATATGCTTCCCACGACGCGGGGAGCTGCCCCGCCGTCAGCTCAAACATCGGGAACGACAGCACGTCCGTCGCCTTGTCGATCTTGCGGTATGCGTTGTTGATGGCGCGGATGCCCTCGTCGTCCGTCACAAGGACGTTGATCTCACATGGGGTGTTGACGCCCTGATGGGCCAGCGCGGCGGTGATACATTTGGAGATCTGCTGCTTGAGCGCGAAATCGCGCAGACTGCGGCCCTCGCAGCGGATGACAATGCGATGCTTCATTTCTTTTCCCTCTTCCAGTCCGGCTTCCTTGTAAATGTCCGGGCGCGTTCGTCCGGCAGCCGGTTCTTTTCATATTTGTCATAGGCCGCAACGATGCGCTGCACCAGCACGTGCCGCACCACATCCGCAGGCGTCAGACGGCAGATCTGGATATCCTCGACCCCGTCCAGCACCCGGATGGCCTCCTTCAGACCGCTGACCTTGTCGCCCGGCAGATCGATCTGCGTAATATCGCCGGTAATGACGATCTTCGAGCCGAAGCCGAGGCGCGTCAGGAACATTTTCATCTGCTCCCGCGTGGTGTTCTGCGCCTCGTCAAGAATGATAAAGCTGTCGTCCAGCGTCCGCCCACGCATATAGGCCAGCGGCGCGACCTCGATATTTCCACGCTCAAGATACTTTCCATACGTCTCCGGCCCCAGCATATCGAACAGCGCGTCATATAATGGCCGCAGATAGGGGTCTACCTTGTTCTGCAGATCGCCCGGCAGGAAGCCAAGCCGTTCGCCAGCCTCCACGGCGGGCCGCGTCAGAATAATGCGGTTGACAGTTTTTGCGCGGAACGCCGCGACTGCCTCCGCCACGGCCAGATACGTCTTGCCCGTACCGGCGGGGCCGACGCCAATGGTGATGGTGTTTTTCTCGATGGCCTTGAGATAGTTCTGCTGGCCGATGGTCTTGGCCTTGACGGGCCGCCCCTTGGCCGTCACGCAGACGACGTCCTTGGCCATTTTGCTGACCTGATCCTCGTTTCCGGTGTTGACGAGATTGATGAGGTAGCGCACCTTCTGCTCGTCGATCTCCTCGCCCTTGGCTGACAGCGCCAGCAGCGCTTCAATTGCGCGGCACCCCTTGTCGGCAGCCTCCTCGTCGCCCGTGACCTTCAGCTCGTTGTTGCGGTTCGTGATCTTGACGCCGAAGGCATCTTCGATCCGGCGCACATTTTCGTCGAAGGAGCCGAAAACGTCGATCAGCTGCTCGACACGTTCTGCATTGATGGTTCGTTCTGTCATTCAATCGCTTCCTTTAGGCTTGCGGGCCGCATACGTGCGATCATTTCCTCGCACCGCAGACTGGCATACAGCCGGATACACCCGCCGGACTGCTCCGTCCGGACAGAGCTGCTCCTGATGCTTCCGGCGATCATATCACGCATGGCATCCGCCTGCACCAGCTCCAGAAGCCTGCCTTCCGCGTCCTGCGCCCGCAATGTTTCTTCTCTTGTATCATACTCACAAATTCTTGTAATTGCAATCCCCAAAGGCAAAGAAAACCCGCCAGGGAGCGTCAGAACCCGCGTTTTTGTCTCTTTTTCGTAAAATCCTTCCGGTACGTCCGCGCCGAAAAGCGAAATGCGCCGCCGTCCGACAAGCAGACTGACCGCATAGCGCGGAGCCGTGCGGTTCGTCTTGATCTGCTCCGCCTCCGGTAGGACGCACACGGCCTGCCGGACCGTCTCGGCGTAGATCTCCGCCCGCGCCGCTGTCACCTGCGTTTTAAACCCGAAGTCTGTGTACGCCGATACCAGCAGCTCTCCGCCCGCAACAGCTTGCCCCGGCGCGCAGAGACAGTTCCCGGCCACAGCCTCCACGCGCGTTAAGACGCCCGCACGCGAGGCGATTACATCTGTCGGCACTTTTCGGTCGAGCACCGGAGCCTTGTCTGGCCGTTCCCGCACGACCACGTGCGCACACATACCGCTCTGCTGCACCGTCAGCCACTGCAGCTTCGGAATGCGAAGCAGCATCTGGTTCTTCAGCTCCTGCGGCTTGATCGACGGCCCATATGTCCCGAACCCCACGCCAAGCTCCCGCAGCTCCCGCAGGATCTGCGCGCTCGGGACAGCCTCGTTTCCCTCGACTTCGTAGAAAAAAACATATTTCGGCACAACGATCCCCGCTGCGATAGCCGCTGCCAGCAGAATAAGCAGCGCGGGCCGCTTCCGCAGCCCGCCGAACACGGTGGAAAAGCCGCCGCGCTCTATGACCGCACAGTCGCACCCGCCCATGCGCACGAGCTGCGCCGCGCGTGCCTCGTCCCGTCGCAGGATCCAGACCTCGGCGGTAAAGTCGTCCGGTTTTGTGCAGAAATGGAATGCGATGCGCGCCTTTGCCAGCCGCTGCATACACCATTCCGGGCTTGCTCCCGTGATGGACAGCCGAGACACGCCGAGAAAAAACCAGATCACCCGCCACATCCGCGCAGACCTCCCTCACCGTAGGTCAGACAGTCGATCTGCCCGATGATCGTCAGCCGTTCCCGGTGCATCTGCCGGATCTCCAGCCCGCTTCCCACGACGGTCAGGCTCCCGATGTTCAGCCCGATCACGATCCGCTCCCGGTTATATTCCAGAATCCCGGTGTGCCGGTCGACCGAGCACTCCCGGAACCCGTTGACCTCCAGATGCGGCAGCCCCGCGGCAATATCCATCGGCAGCCCCAGCCGCACAGATGCAGCGGCCAGGTACGAACGCAGTTTTTTCAACCAGCAGCGCCTCCTGTTTTTCGTTTGCTATATGCTTATGCCCAAAAGACTAATTCTTTCCACCGCTGCATAGGTTTTTATCCAGAGGAGGGGAGAGGCATGAAAAAGCTATTCCAGGCGCTTGCGCTTCTTGCGGCGTTCGTTTTGCTCATCGCGCTGCCGCAGGCTGCAGCGGACGGCGTGCGCAGCGCGCTCACGCTCTGCGGGCGGGTGATCCTGCCGTCGCTGTTTCCGTTTTTTGTGTGCAGCAATCTGTTCCTGCTGCTTGGCTATTCCGCACGGCTCTCCGCGCGGTTCGGAGGCGCGACGGCGAAGCTCCTGCGCCTGCCGCCCGCTGCCGGCAGCGCGTTCCTGCTGGGGTTTCTCGGCGGCTATCCGGCCGGTGCGCAGGCAGCAGGCACGCTTTATGCGCGCGGGGAGCTTTCACGACCGGATGCCGAGCGCGCGCTTGCCGTCTGCAATCAGGCGGGGCCGTCGTTCATCTTCGGCGTACTCGGCGGCGCGGTCTTCAAAAGCGCGGCGGCAGGCGCGTTTTTGTACGCAGTGCAGATCGTCTCCGCCGTGCTCGTCTGCCGTCTGACCGCGAAAAAACAGTACGCGCCCGCCAAAGCCGTCGCGAAGCCGCCGCAGCCGGAATCCTTTGCCGCAGCCTTTTCCGAATCGGTGCGCCGCGCGGGGATGAGCGCGATCCAGATCTGTATGTTTATCACGGTTTTTTCCGTGCTCTCCTGCTATTTTCTGCTTGCCGCGGGCCGCTTTCTGCCACCGGAGGCGCTGCCGCTGGTTCTCGGATCGCTGGAGCTGTCCGCGGGCTGCGCAGCGCTGGCGGACTGCGCACTTGCGCTTCAATGGAAGCTGTGCATCGCGTCGGCGCTTTTGTCCTTCGGCGGCGTAAGCGTTCTGGCGCAGAGCCGCGCCGCCGTGCAGGAGCACGGCCTGACCGGGAGACTGCTCCTGCCGTGCAAGGCGCTTCAGGCCGTGCTTTCCTGCACGCTTACGCTCATCGCCGCGCCGCTGCTGCACGCGGAAAGCTGGCCCGCCGCCGCCTTTTCCGGCACGCAAGGCCCGGAAACGGCGGGAGCGGCGTCTTTGCTGCTGTGCTCGGTGAGCCTGCTGCTTTTTCGCAAAAAGTACCATAGCAATTTGCACGGAAAGCGTGTATAATGGGGGCAAACATCAAAGAAAGGCTGCTGCCCCATGCTGTTCCGAAAGAAGATCGACCGCTACTGTACCTATTGCCAGTTCGCGGGGAAAATTGACGATGAAACGATGGTCTGCCAGTTCTGCGGCATCGTCCCCAGCGACCACCGCTGCCGCCGCTTCCGCTACGACCCCCTCCGCCGCATCCCCGGCCGCCCCGCCGCCCCCAAGCACACCCACGACGACGCAGATTTTTCGCTGTAAGCCCGGCGGATTCGGATGCGCCTTCCCGCTTCACTGTAGGGGCGGACGACTCTGTCCGCCCTGTTTGTCCGCCCGCCCCTACCAACTGCGCCCCCACGGAGAAAATCCTCACCGATTTTCTCCGTTTTTTTCTGCAAACCCGTTGCAAAGAAGTCCGTTCCCATGTACAATAAATTCAGGTAGTATTTGCTAAAGAAACGAAAAGAAAGAGGGATTTACCATGAAAAAGCAGTCTGGACTTCTCCGCCGCCTCACCGCCCTTGCACTCGCCCTGTGTATGCTGGCCGCCCTGACGGCAGAGATCTTCGCGGCGGATACTGTCGCATCCGGCTATTGCGGCAGCGAGGGCGACGGGAAGAACCTGACATGGACGCTGGATTCCGAGGGCGTACTGACAATCAGTGGATTGGGGAAGATGAAGGATTATGAAAATGACAACAAAAACAGGGCACCATGGTATAGCAGCCGAAAGTCGCTCAAAAAACTGGTGCTAAAATCTGGAATTACAAGTATCGGCGATTATGCGTTCTTTGACTGTTCAAATTTGACCGGTGATTTGAAAATTCCGAGCAATGTACACAGCATTGGTGAAAATGCGTTTGGATACTGCTCTGGATTCAACGGCAGCCTAACAATTGAAAATGGCGTGGTCGAGATAAAAAAATACGCGTTTTATCACTGTAAAGGATTTACTGGAAGCCTGAAAATTCCTAATAGTGTTACCTATATTGGAGTTTACGCCTTTTATGATTGCGCTGGATTTACTGGTGATTTGATAATCGGAGACGGCGTTACCACTATAGAAAGAGGTGCTTTTTCTGGTTGCTATAGATTTAAAGGAACTTTAAAAATCGGAAACAGCGTGACTAGTATCGGAGAAGGAGCATTTACCAGCTGTCGTGGATTTACGGGAAGTCTTATAATACCGGATAGCGTTACAAGTATTGGACAGCAAGCATTTTCGTTTTGTGCAGGATTGAATGGAAGCTTAATAATAGGAAACGGAGTCACGAAAATTCAGTCCTGGGCATTTGAAAATTGTACAGGAATAAAAAAAGTGATCATTGGGAGCGGGGTTACCAGCGTCAGCAATGAATCGTTTATACGTTGTAATTCAGTAAGCGGCTTTTATTTGCGCGGGAATGCTCCGACCGTCTATTTGAATGTTACTGGCGTTGAAGGACCTTTTCTACATGGCGTTCCTCTCTATTATATCCCCGGCACCACTGGCTGGACAGACAACAGCGCGTACGATGCAGCAAAAGAAACTTGGAATGGATATCCTCTAAGAACCTGGAACGGTAATACTATCCCTGAGAAAGCAGATACCATTCTTTCAAAAGGGTGGTATAGTATTCAGGTAGTCGACGAGGCTGGCGCACCTATTAGTGGCGCTACTGTAACACGGCAGTCTGATACTGCTTCTACTGATAATAACGGTAGGGCGTCCATTAATCTCTCAGCAAGCAATGACGTTGTTATTCGGGTCAGTAAAACCGGATATCTTGACTGGACAAATGAAAATGTTGACTGGCAGAACGGTGAGATCGTAGTCCTCTATCCTGAGGGCACTGGTAATCTGAAGCTCAAAGCAGCAAAATACGGTAGCCGAAATTTGGTGACGCAGACAAAGATTTTCAGCCTGCAAAACGGAAACGACTCAATCTGGTGGGATGGAAGTTCAAATCCGTTTAATCTGACGTGTATAGCCATGAAGCCTGAAGACGCAAAGAGCTATGCGCTCTATCAGGGAAGTCAGAAAATTGTGGAAAGCAGCACGGGCGTATTTGAGAAGATCGATGTCAGCAAATTCACAGAGGGCGGTGGCTGCTTTGTTCGCGTAACGGATGCGGATGGAAAATTTGCTGACACAAACATAAATTTACAGTTTGCAAGGAACTCCGTCAACGAGAACACGGAAATCATGCTGAAAAGTAGTGCGCTTAGTCTTAAAATTTCAGATGATATTCCGTATCTTGGTGGAACTACACTAAAATTTGACCTTCCGTTGCAGGCACCGGTTGTATTTTCCTGTACGGAGGATAAGATTCAGCTGGGTGTGAATCTGAAACTGAACGACAAGGAATCAAAAGAGAAGCAGACGAAGGAATACATCGAGAAAATTAAAGAGCTGCAAAAAATCGGAAAGCTCAAAAACAACAAGTGGCCGCTTAAACGAAATGTTACACAACTCAAAAAATATGTGCAGAAGAATAACAAAGCAGATTTCTTTAAGGATAAAATGGATTTTACCTTCTGCGGATATCTTGAGGGAGACGTTGGGAGCAAAACAATATCAGGGTATTTTCTTATCATTGGTGAAAGCAAACTGATAAATATTGAGCATAATTTTATGATGTGGATTGTACCAGTTACATTCCAAACGAACTTGAATTTTTATTTTGAAGCCGGGGGCGGTGGAAGTTACTGCTTCGACACAAAAATGTGGGATCTAAATATCGTATTTAACCCTACGTTTACACTAGAAGGATTCATTGGTGCCGGGTGTAGCAAGTTTGTTGGGCTTGGTATCTACGGCTGCGCAGACTTGGCAACAAAAATCAATATTATTGGAACAAACAGCGGCTTACAATCTGCTGACTTGACCGGGGAACTTGCTATAAAAGGATATATTGGATGGGTGGAGGCAAAAAGGGTCTTCGCCCACCAGACATGGCATCTATACACCGCAAATTCTGTAAAATCCCACTCCCTCCGGTCCGGTGCGGCGTGGGATGCGGCGCCGGAGGCTTCTGCGTATGCCCCGTCTGACCTCAGCTATCTTGCGGAGGAGTCCGACTGGGCCCCGGCTGCCGTGCGGACCTACGCTGCCCGCGCCGCGCAGGCGAGGACGGAATATCACCCGCTGCTGGAAAATACATACCGCAACGCCCAGCCGGTCATGGTCTCGGATGGGAGCGCGCTTTACGCGGCCTTCGTGCGTGCGAATGAGACTACCGGCAAGCGCTATGTCGCGCTGACGAAATTTGACGGGACAAGCTGGTCTGCCCCCGCGGCTGTCGACGCATCCGCGATCCTGGACGACGCGCCGCAGCTCTGCACGGACGCAGCCGGAAATCTCTGGCTTGCCTATGCCCGCACGACGCAGGAGCCCGGCGATTCCCTCGTCGCCTATGCCCAGCACCAGACCATCGTCGTCGGCACGGTCAACAAGGACACGCTCGCGTTCACTGCGCAGAAGACTTACCAGTCCGACAATTACATGTATATGCACCTGCCCACGCTCTCCTGCGTGAACGGAACGCCCGTCCTCGCGTGGGCCGAATCCGCGGTCACGAGTGAAGAAAGCGTTGTGAATCCCACCGCCAGCGCGGTCTATACGGCGGAATATTGCGGCGGCGCATGGCTTGACGCGCGCAAAGCAGCGGACGCCGCAGCCGTCAGCTCCCTCTGCATCGGCGCACAGAACGGCACGCCTGCCGTCGCCTATACCGCTGACGGCAAGCTCTATTGCGGCAGCCAACTGCTGGCCGAGAACGTGACCGGCCGGGCCGTATACGGCAGACTGCCCGGCACGACGGCGGACTCCTTTATCTGGAATGCCGACGGCGCGCTGCACGACGAAGCGGGGAACACAGTCCCGGTCGAAGGCCTGGGCCGCGACTTCGTGATCGTCGGCGACAGCATCTATTTTAACCAGTCCAACGGCGCAAACGCCAATCTGGCCGCGCTGCATTATGACGCTGTAAACGACCATTGGAGTGCACCGATCCTCTTGATCGGCGACGAGCAGTATCTGGAAAACCTGAACGCCGCAGAGCTGAACGGTAAGACCTACGCTCTCGGTATGCACACGACCGTGACGATCACCGCGGATGATGTAGACGACACAAAAGATCTCGTCTGGACGCAGATCCTGCCCGTCAGCGACCTGAAGCTCTCCGACGTCAGCTTTGACGCCGACGCGCTTGTTCCGGGCGAAACGCTTCCCGTTACGTTCACCGTCACCAACTCCGGCGACCACACGGTCAGCAGTCTCACGCTCACCGCGGATGGCGTGAGCACGGCGCAGGACTGCCAGCTCCTTCCGGGCGAAAGTGGGGAATTCACCGTCAATATCACCTGTCCGTCGGAGAAGCGGACGGTCGCCTTTGCGGTGCAGGAGTCCGGACAGGACGACTACACGCCGGAGGACAACACTGCCGCCTGCACCGTCGGCAGCGCAGACGCGGAGGTCGAGCTTGCGCTGCTACAGATCGGCAGCCGCAAATTCCTGCAGGCCGTCGTCGTCAACCGCGGTCTGGAACCGGCCAGCGGCAGCGTCCTGTTTGCCGGCCCCGACGGCCAGACGCTTGCCGAACGCACTTTCCAGAACCTTACGTACGGCGGCACAGTCATCGCCGAATACGAGCCTGATTCCTTCGCCGCCCTTTACGGCGAGGACGTGACGGCCACGGTCAGACTCCAGCAGGATGAGCCGAACATGCTGAACAACACCGATTCCGTCCCGGTCTTGCTCACTTCGACCGAAATTCTCTCAGCCCAGCGCACCGGAACCGCTGTCACTGCAGAGATCGCCTGCATGCAGGACGGTGCGCGCGCCATCTGTGCGTTCTACGCGGCGGACGGACGGCTGCTGAGCACGTCGATCCAGACACTCCAGTCCGGACAGACCAACAGCTTGTCCTTCACGATCAGCGATCCCAATGCGGCATACGCAAAGCTGTTCGTTCTGGACGCGAAAAACGCCCCCGCCGCAGCCGGAAAAACCGTCCAGCTGAACGGCTGACGGCCCGCTTCAAGATTTTAACCGCGCCGGAAGGAAAATCCCTTCCGGCGCGGTTTCGTGTATTTACAAAAATTCCGGTCAATGCTATACTATACAAATTGATTGAAACGCTTTTCTGAAAGGAACGGTATCTATGGGTCTGCCTGCGAAGCTGGTGCGCGCACAGCTCAATTTCTTTAAACCCTTTGTCGCCAACTGCTCTCTGGAAATTACCCGCAAGGGACAGGACAAGCTCGGCGAGCTGATGGAGGCCATCCACCGGCGCGACGTGATCGTCCGCGACCATGACTTCGGCCCGTTCCAGGGCGCGTGGATCATGCCCAAGGACGAGCGGCGGCAGGGCGTTGTGCTCTATCTGCACGGCGGCGGCTACACCTGCGGCAATCTGGACTATGCCAAGGGCTTCGCGGCCACGCTTTCAGACGAGTGCGGTGTGCGCGTGTTCTGCGCAGCCTACCGTCTGGCCCCGGAGGACCGCTTTCCGGCTGCGCTGGACGACGCGGTCGTGAGCTATCAGTATCTGCTCTCCAAGGGCTATCCCGCCAGCCAGATCCTGCTCTGCGGCGAGTCCGCCGGCGGCGGACTCATTTACGCCCTCTGCCTGCGCCTCAAGGAGCTGCGCCTGCCGCTTCCGTGCGGCCTGATCGGCATTTCGCCGTGGACCGACCTGACCGGCTCCGGCCAGTCCTATATCGACAACCGCGACATCGACCCCTCCATGACGCCGGAGCTGCTGCAATTCTATGCTGCCTGCTATACCGACGACCCGAAAGATCCCCTCTGCTCGCCGCTGTTCGGCGATCTGACGGGCCTGCCGCCGTCGCTGCTGTTCGTCGGCGGGGACGAGGTCATGCTCGACGATACGCGGATGCTCCATAAAAAGCTGCTCGATTCCGGCTGCAAGAGCCAGATCGTTATTGCGCCGGAGCGCTGGCACGCATATGTGCTGTATTATCTGAATGAAAACATGTCCGATTTTGACACCATCGGACGGTTCATGACGCGTGTGCTCTCTCCGGTGCGCAAGCTGCGCTGGATGCGGCTGGACAACGCCGCGAAAATTTACCCGGCGGCCAAGCGCCGGAACTGGACGAATTATTTCCGCCTGTCCGCCACGCTGACGGAGGAGGTCGATCTGAGCGTGCTGCGCGCCGCGCTGGACGTGACGGTGCGGCGCTTCCCGTCCATCGCCGTCCGCCTGCGTCGGGGTGCGTTCTGGTACTATCTCGAGGAGATCACGAAGGCTCCCGCGATTGAAGAAGACAAGAGCTATCCGCTCGTCCACGTCCCGTTTGACGACGTGCGCAAATGCGCCTTCCGTGTGCTGGTCTACGGCAGCCGCATCGCCGTAGAGTTCTTCCACGCAGTCACGGACGGCACGGGCGGTCTGATCTTCCTCAAAACGCTGGTTGCTGAATACCTGTGCCAGAAATACAAGATCAATATCCCCGCCGAAAACGGCGTTTTGGGCCGCTTGGAGGATCCTGACCCGGAGGAGCTGGAGGACAGCTTCCTGCGCTACGCGGGCGACATCACCGCCAGCCGCGCCGAGCAGACCGCCTACCACATGAGCGGAACGCCGGAGCCGGACGGCTTTTTGAACCTCACCACGCTCATGCTGCCCGTCCCCGCTGTCAAGGAAAAGGCGAAGAAATTCGGCGTCAGCGTGACAGAGTTCATTGCCGCCGTCATGATGAAGGCCATCAGCGACCTGCAGAATGAAAAGGTTCCGCGCCGTATGCGGCGCAAGCCTGTCAAGGTCCTGCTGCCGGTCAATCTGCGCGGCCTGTTCCCGAGCCGGACGATGCGGAACTTTGCGTCCTATGTCACGCCGGAGATCGATCCGCGCCTGGGCGACTATTCTCTTGCGGAGATCTGCCGGATCGTTCATTACCGGATGGGTCTGGAAAACGATCCCCGGATGATGGCGGCGAAGATCGCGACGAACGTGGCGAGCGAACGCTCCGCTGTGCTGCGCGTCATGCCGCTGTTCGTGAAAAATATCGCCATGAAGGCCGTGTTCGATCTGGTCGGCGAGTGCAAATCCTGCCTGTGCCTGTCCAACCTCGGTCTTGTCAGACTGCCGGAGGAAATGGCTCCGTATGTTGCGCGGATGGACTTCATCATCGGCGTGCAGGCCAAAGCTCCGCACAACTGCGGCGTCGTCAGCTGGAACGGCACCATGTATATCAACATGATCCGGAACATCCGCGAGCCGGAGCTGGAATCTCATTTTTACCGTGTGCTGCACACGCTGGGGCTGCCCGTCAAGGTCGAAAGCAACCAGCGCTGGGCATGAATAGGAGGCTGTGAAACATGTATTGTGTCAAATGCGGCGTTGAACTCGCCGACAGCGAGAAAAAATGTCCTCTGTGCGGGACGCCGGTGTTCCATCCTGATATCCCGCGCAATCTTTCCGAGCCGCCATTTCCGCCGGACAAGCGCATCCGGCCCGAGGACGTGAACCGTTCCGGCGTCCTGTTCGTGCTGACCATCGCGGCGCTTCTGCCCGCACTTTTGTGTCTGCTGTGCGACTGGCGCATCAACGGAACGCTTGTCTGGTCCGGCTATGCGGCGGGAGCGATTGCGCTGCTGTATGTCGTTATCCTGCTGCCCATGTGGTTCCGGCGGCCCAATCCCGTCATATTTGTGCCGGTCGATTTCATCGCGGTGGGACTGTACCTGCTCTATATCAACTTTGCCACCGGCGGGCACTGGTTCTTGTCCTTTGCATTCCCGGTCACAGGTGCGATCGGCCTGCTCATCAGCGCAGCCGTTGCCCTGACGCACTATCTGCGCGGCGGGTATCTTTACATCTACGGCGGTATGCTGATCCTCGGCGGCGGTCTGGCCGTGCTCATCGAGTTCCTGATCAATCTGACGTTCCAGATCCACGAGACGCTCTTCTGGTCATTTTATCCGATGGTCGCGGGCATTGTGCTCGGCCTGATGCTGATCGTCATCGCCATCTGCAAGCCCCTGCGCGAATCCCTGCACCGGAAATTCTTCCTGTAAGACAGCAGGAGAACAAAAATCGCTTTTTGCACAGTGAAAAACACGCATGGACCCGGCTGGGTTCATGCGTGTTTACATAATATAATGAAGCGTTTATTCGTACAGATAGACGCGGGCCTCGTATGGGCGGGTAAGGAAGCTGTTTTCCTCGCGGGTACCGTCGTAATTCGTCAGGAGAAGCTTCATGTCGCCAAGTGAGAAGTTATACGGCGCCTGAAAACGCACAGGCTTGTCGGTGAACGAACAGATCACCAGCAGCTTCTGCTCCTTTGTCTCGCGGGCATAGACATACAGCTTGTCCGAACCCTTATAATACTCCTGATAGCTGCCGTCGCGGACGACTGGCAGGCTCTTGCGCAGCGCGATGGCCTTTTTATAGAAATTCAGGATCGAATCCGGATCGTGCAGCGCCTGTTCGACGTTGATGTCCTTGTAATTTTCGTTTACATAAAACCATGGCGTACCGGTCGTGAATCCGGCGTGTTCGCCGTCTGTCCACTGAACCGGCGTGCGGGCCGAATCCCGGGACGCGCGGTGATAGAGCGCAAGGCGCTTTTCCTCCGGCCAGTCCGGGTGCTGGTTGCGGGTCTGCACGTCCTCGTACATACTGGTGCTTTCCGGCCGCCAGTTCGTCATGCCGAACTCCTGACCCTGATAAATAAACGGCGTGCCCTTCAAAAACAGATAGCTGACAGCCAGCATTTTTCCGCTCTCCACGCGGTACTGTTCGCTGCCGTAGCGTGAGATCACGCGCGGGTGGTCGTGATTTTCGAGATACAGCGCGTTCCAGCCGCGCCCGTCCAGCTGCGTCTGCCAGCTGGAAAAGGCCCGGCGCAGGCGCTTTAAGGAGAAACTGCGCGGCATATAGTCCGTAAAGAAGCAGTCGGCGCACATACACTGGAACTGGATCATCATGTCGATCTCATTCGTGTCCGACTCTTCGATGTAATCCAGCGCCCGCTGCGGCGTGACGAGCGGCGCTTCAGCAATGGTCATGCAGTCGTAATTTTCCAGCACATCGCGGCGGAACTCCTGCAGATACTCGTGGATGTGCGGGCCGTGATTGTAAAACCGGATGCCCTTGAAGATCGGGAACAGATGGTCGTCCGGCAGGCCCTCCTTTTTGGAAATAAAGGTGATCACATCTTCACGGAAGCCGTCAACACCGAGATCGAGCCAGAACTTGAGGATCTTCTTGACCTCTGTTCGGACAAACGGATTGTCCATGTTGAGATCCGGCTGCTTGACGGCAAACAGATGCAGATAATATTCCTGCCGCAGATCATCCCACTGCCATGCCTTGCCCTCAAAATGACTGTCCCAGTTGTTCGGCAGTTTTCCGTTCGGCTTTGCGGGCCGCCAGATATAATAATCGGTATACGGCTCGATGCGCCGCCGGGATTTCTGGAACCATTCATGCTCGTCGCTCGTGTGATTGACGACCAAATCCATGACAAGCTTCATCCCGCGCTGGTGAAGGCCCTCCAGAACGGCCCGAAACGCTTCCATGCCGCCGTATTCCGGTGCAATGTCCATGTAATCCGAAATATCATAGCCGCAGTCCGCGCCGGGCGACGGATAGAGCGGCGAGAACCAGACGCCGTCAATGCCGAGCTCCTTCAGATAGTCGAGCTTCTCCAATACCCCCCACAGATCGCCGATCCCGTCACCGTTTCCGTCGCGGAAGCTCCGGGGCCAGATCTGATAAAAAACCATGTCCTTAAACCATCTTGTATGACGCATATTCATTTCTCCCCATGCCGTTCGTTGGTTTCCATAACAACAATATTATTGTAACATATCACCGCAGTTTCGCTATATGGAAACCTGAACAGATTTTCAGGCCCGCTTTCGTCCAAAATTGACACTTGCGGGAGACTGGAAAAACACATACAATATAAACAAGTATATACACCCATAAGAGGTAAAAGGAGGACGACCCATGCGGCTGCAGTTCCCGGAAGGATTTTTGCTTGGCGTCAGTTCCGCCTCGGCGCAGATCGAGGGCGGCGAGGTCGGAAGCAACTGGAATGACTGGTACCATCAGGGCCGGATCAAGGACGACTCTGACCCTGCGGTGGCCGACGACCATTGGAACCGCTGGCGCGAGGACTGCGCGCTGATGGCGGGGCTGCACCTGCCTATCGCCCGCATGGGCGTGGAGTGGGCGCGCATCATGCCCGCGCGCGGCGAGATCGATGAAACGGCGATCACGCATTACCGCGCGGAGCTGGAATATATGCGGCAGCTTGGCATCCGCCCGCTGCTGACCATCCATCATTTTTCCAACCCCATGTGGTTCGAGCGTCTGGGCGGCTTTTCAAAGCGGGAGAATCTGGACGATTTTCTGTCCTTCGCAAAGCTTTGCGCCGAGCGCTTCGGCGATCTGGTCAGCGACTGGATCACCATCAACGAGCCGAACGTCTACGCCACAAACGGCTATTTCTTCGGCGACTGGCCTCCCGGCCATAAAAGCTTTTCCGAGACGTTCACGGTGCTGGAAAATATGGCCTTCTGCCACATCCGCTGCTATCAGATGCTCCACGCGACGCGCGAAGCCATGGGCTATTCCGACACCATGGTCGGCTTTGCGAACCATCTGCGCGTATTTGAGCCGGAAAACCCGAAAAATCCCATGCAGGCCGCCACGGCCAGAGCCGTCGAGTGGCTGTTTCAGGGCGCAATTACGCAGGCTATGTCCACAGGCGTGTTCCGCCTGCCGCTGAAGAACCACTGGAAGCTGCCGAAGGGCGAATACTGCGATTTCCATGGCGTCAACTATTACACGCGCTCGACCGTCACGGGCTTTGCCGACGGCGTCCGGAAAAACAGCCCGCGCAACGACCTCGGCTGGGAAATCTATCCCGACGGTCTGCCGCAGGTCGCAGCCAAGCTGGAAAAGCTGCTCAAGCGCCCCATCTGGGTCACGGAAAACGGCACCTGCGACAATCAGGATGCCTTCCGCGCCCGGTATATCTACGAGCACCTGCACGCCATGCTCCGTTCCGGCCTGCCGTTCGAGCGGTATTATCACTGGTGCTTCTGCGACAACTTTGAATGGCTCGAGGGCGAGAGTGCCCGTTTCGGCCTCATCAACGTCGATTACGCCACCCAGACGCGCACGATCAAGCGCTCCGGTGAGTTCTACGCCGATATGATCCGCAATGACGGCGTAACGGACGAGGCCTATAACACGTATGTCAGAGGGGAGGTCTACCGCGTCGAATGATCACAGTCAAGCACGGCGTGTTTCATCTGCAAAATGAAAAAAGCTCCTACCTGTTCCGTGTACGGGACGGCTTTCTGGAGCACCTGCATTTCGGCACGCGCCTGAGCGCGTCCGACGCAGACGCACTTGCCGTCCGGCCCGGCAACGGCTGGGGAGACAGCACGCTTTACCGGGAAGGCTCCAACGCCAACTGTCTGGATATTTTTCCGCTGGAATGGAGCGGCTGCGGCAGGGGAGACTACCGCGAAAGCCCCATGGAGCTGCTGCAGAACGGCGTGCCGATTTCCACGGAGTTCCATTATACCGGCTGCGAAGCGCTGAAATCTGCTCACCCCTCCGCGCTTCCGGCCTCGCGCGGGCAGACGGTTCTTGCTGTCTATCTGGAAGACAGCGCGGCCAAGCTTCGCCTCACGCTTTTATACGGCGTCCTGCCCACGGTCTTCACAAGAAGAGCGATTCTGGAAAACTGCGGCGATACGCCCATCTCTATCCGGAAGCTCATGAGTGCCAACACGGACCTTCCGGGCGACTGGACGCTGCACACCTTTTCCGGCGGCTGGATCGCCGAAATGCAGCATACCGAAACGCCCGTCACTATGGCGCGTACCTGTCTGGAAAGCACGACCGGCGCGTCGTCCAGCCGTGCGAACCCCGGCTTCCTGCTTGCCGCCCCGGATGCGGCGGAGACGGCAGGCGAGGTCTGCGGCTTTAATCTGCTCTATTCCGGCAGCCATTATCTGAGCGCGCAGAAAAGCCTGCAGGGCCTCACGCGCGTGATGCATGGCATTTCTCCCGCAAATTTCAATTGGGAGCTTGCGCCGGGGGAGCGGTTCGAGACGCCGGAGGCTGTCATGGCGTGGTCCGATGCCGGCTTCGGCGGCATTACGGACTGCTTCGGCCGCTATGTGAACGAAGCGCTCATTCCGCCGTATTGGAAAAACCGGCCCCGTCCCATCGTCTATAACAGCTGGGAGGGCTGTATGTTCGACTTCACGGAGGCGAAGCTCCTGCGGCTCGGAAAGCTTGCAAAGCAGCTGGGCTGCGAGCTGTTCGTGCTCGACGACGGCTGGTTCGGCAAGCGTGACAGCGATACCAGCAGCCTCGGCGATTACTCCGTAAACGCCAAAAAGCTCCCGAACGGCCTGAAGGGACTCGGCGAAAAGCTGAATGCGATGGGGCTGCAGTTCGGCCTCTGGTTCGAGCCGGAATCCGTCAGCCCGGATTCGGAGCTGTACCGTCGGCATCCGGACTGGGCGCTGCATGACAGCCTTGGCCGTACCGATCTTCTGGGCCGCCACCAGCTGCTGCTCGACCTTACAAAGCCGGAGGTGCGGGATTATATCGTCAAAAGCGTCGGCGGAATCCTCGATTCCGCACCCATTTCCTATGTCAAATGGGACATGAACCGCCATTCCTGCGCCCTCGGCGCGAAGCAGCATGAATTCATCCTTGGACTTTACGACGTACTGCGCCGCATTTTTGAGCCGCGGCCGGAAATTCTGCTTGAAAGCTGCTCATCCGGCGGAAACCGGTTTGACTGCGGCATGCTGTTTTTCTCGCCGCAGATCTGGTGCTCGGACAATACTGACCCGGTTGAGCGTCTGCGCATCCAGCAGAGCCTCAGCTACCTCTATCCGCCCTCGTGCCTCGGCGCGCACGTGTCGGCGGGGCCGCACGCGCAGACGCTGCGCACAACGCCGCTTCCCACGCGCGGAAACGTCAGCCTGTTCGGCTGCCTCGGCTACGAGCTGGATCTGACGGAGCTGCTTCCCGTTGAGCAGACGGAGATCCGCGCGCAGATCGAGTTTTACAAGGCACACCGCCGCACGCTTCAGTATGGCCGCTTCACAAGAGGCAAAACGGACGGCGGCGGGATCATCTGGCAGGCGAAGACGAAGGAGGAGACGGTCGCGGGCGTGTTCCACGGCGTACAGCACGCCGCTCCGGGCTATGAGCGTCTGCGCGTGACCGGTCTGGACGAGAAGAAGCAGTACCGGCTCGACAGCCGCCCGCAGCTGCTGCGCGTCGGCGATTTCGGTTCGCTTCTGCGCCATGTGCTGCCCGTGAAGCTGAACCCGAACGGCCTTGCCGTGCAGACGGCGGACAGCTATTACAAAATGTACGACGGCCAGCAGACCGTCACGGCCTCCGGTGCGGCCTACAGCGCCGGGATCATGCTTGCACCGCGCTTTGCCGGGACCGGCTACGATGCGGACGGGCGTATGCAGGGCGATTTTGGCTCCAATGTCTATTTTATCCGGGAGGTGCAGTCATGAAAAATCCTGACCGCCGCAATAAATATTTCTTTGGCCTCGGCACGATCGGCCGTGATATGTTCTATGCGTTCGAGGCAAACGCACTTTTATATTTCCTGTCCAACATTCTTTCCTTACCCATTCATGTGTTCGCAGCGGTAAGTCTTGTGCTGTCGGTCCTGCGCATCGCCGACGCGCTGAACGACCCCATCACGGGCCTTGTCATCGACAATATCCACACAAAATGGGGCAAATTCAAGCCCGCGATCCTGGTCGGCGGCGTCGTGTCCGTGATCTTCTATCTGATCCTGTTCGGCAACGTCGGCACCGGCACGGCCTATGTCATTTTCTTCGCAGCCGCGTATGTCCTCTGGGATATCAGCTATGGCATCAATGACATTGCCTATTGGACGCTCCTGCCCGCCCTGACGCAGGATCAGAAGCAGCGCGAGAATTACGGCGCGTTCGCGCGTATCTGCGCAAACATCGGTATGTACATCATCATGGTTGGCTGGCAGCCCATCACCGCCGCCCTCGGCAATACGCCGAAGGCGTGGATGACGGTCGCCGTCTCGGTGAGCGTTATTTATCTGGCAGGACTCTGCTTCCCGCTGTTCGGCGTAAAGGAGAACCGCGAGATCAAGGAGGACGACGAGAAGTTCACCATCCGCGATATGTGGAACGCCATCACAAAAAACGATCAGCTCATGTGGACGACGCTCTCCATGGCGCTGTTTATGGTCGGCTACTGCACGACGACCGGCTTTGCGACGTACTATATGCAGTATCTCTACGGCGATATCAATATGTACGCCATTCTGGCCGCCGTCTGCGGCGTGGCACAGCTGGCGGCACTGATGATCTTCCCGCTGTTTTCCAAAAAATATGACCGCCGCCAGCTCTATACCGGCGCGACGGTCTTTGTGGTCGCGGGCTATCTGGCCTTCTTCTTTGCCGAGCATTCTATCGGCCTGATCGCCGTCTCTGCGATTTTGATGTTCGTCGGTCAGGCGTTCATCCAGCTGCTGATGCTCATGTTCCTCGCCGATACCATTGAATACGGCCAGTGGAAGCTGGGCCGGCGCTCGGAATCCATCACGTTCTCCATCCAGCCGCTTGTCAACAAGATCGGCGGCGCGCTCTCGACCGGCCTCATCAGCGTCAGCATCATGCTGGCCGGCATCAAGACAAAGGGCTCTGACACGGCAGCCGCAGCCATCGACGCATCCGGCAAGCTGACCATCAAGCTGGCCATGCTGGCCATCCCGCTGGTCCTGATCGTCGCGGGCTATGTGATCTATCTGCGCAAATATAAGATCAGCAAGGAATTCTACGACAATATGCTCGCCGACCTCAAGTTCCGCGAGACAAAACCGGCGGCAGACCGCTGACCGGAACCGCCCGCTGGGCAGCTGCAAATTTCGGAGCATCTTTCACTCAGAAGTCTGAATGTTCTATAACCGGCAAAAGCCGCCCCGCCGGGCGGCTTTTGCCGGTTATATTGTTACTCCGTCCGCAGCGCTACGACCGGGTCCTTCTTTGCCGCGAGGGACGACGGGATGAGTCCTGCGAGGAAGGTCAGCAGCATCGAAATGGCGACCAGCGCCGCACCGGCCTGCCACGGCAGCTTTGCGCCGAGCGAGGCAATGTCGGTCAGATGCTGTACGACCGCGTTGATCGGCAAAATCAGCACCAGCGTCAGTCCCACGCCAAGCAATCCCGCAATCAGACCCTCGATCAGTGTTTCGGCGTTGAATACCCGCGCGATATCGTGCTTCGACGCGCCGATGGCGCGCAGAATGCCGATCTCCTTTGTGCGCTCCAGCACGGAAATATATGTGATAATGCCGATCATGATCGACGAGACGACCAGCGAGATCGAGACAAACGCGATCAGAACATACGAAATGGCGTTGATGATCGTCGTGACCGAACTCATCAGCAGCGCAACATAGTCCGTATACGTGATCTGGTCGTCCTCCGGCAGCGCGCTGTTGTAGCGCTCAATGCAGTCGCCGATGGCGTCCTTGTCAGAAAACGTGGAGGCGTACAGATTGACCTTCGACGGCTTGGAGCGTTCTACATATCCGAGCGCCGAAAGCGTGTCCTCAAGAGTCGAATCCGAATACGCGGCGGGAACATATGTGTCATAGAGATACTGCACCTGCTCGTCTGTCAGCTCCGCCGCGTCCATCGCGGCGGCCAGCTGCTCGGACGAAAGCCCGGCCAGCTGCGCCGAGACTGCTTCGGCATACTGCGCTGCAATCTGCTCGCGCAGCATCTGACGCACGTAGTCAAATAGTGTTTCATCGTCCATCTGTGCAATGTATCCGCGCACCGTCTCCGGGTCGGTGCCCATCTGCCCGGCGTAGGAGTCCGTCATCTGCGCTTCAATTGTTTCACGCGTCATGCCGTCCATGGCCTGCTGCACGGCGCTGTCCAGATACTCGCCCGGCGCCTGCTTTGACATATCTGCGTACATCTGCGCCTTTTCCTGCGTGTCCGCATCCGCCATAACGGCTCCGACCGCCTCGCGCATCTGTGTCGCGTCCGGCGTTTCTTCATCACCCGTTTTGAACGGCAGGCCCGTCAGAACATCCGTTTCGGGATCGTCCAGCTGCTGCCGGATGACCGCGCTTTCGGAGGCGGCGTCCAGCACATACTGCGTCAGTGCACTCGTATACCCCAGCGACCCGCGCACCATGCTGTTCGCCGCGTCCGGGTCCGGCCGCAGCACGCCGACGATCTTCAGCGTCGTGCCGACCTCGTCGGAGCCGTAGAGATATTCCATCCCCGCCTCACTCTGGCTCAGATCGGTCCAGCTGCCGTCCGCGTTCTGGGCGTAATGCTCAAAGGGCAGGATCAGCTGGAAGGTGTGGCCGCAAAGCTCCTCATAGCTCCAGCTTGCGTCTGTTTTTTCAATCGTCTCCTGATTCATGGCCGCCTGCATGGCGTCTGTCATTTCCTGCTCAGTCTTGAGGCCCATTGCATACATGACCAGATCGGAGATCTCATTGTTTTCTCCCACAACCAGCACGACCTCGTCATAGCTTTCCGGCCATCTGCCGTAGAGCACATCGTACTGCGACTTCAAAAGCGGGGAGATCCCCGTCCCGTCCTCGTCCGGCAGCAGCTCCTCCCAGACGTCCATGGCGGAATAATAGCTGCCGAACTGTGAAAAATAACTGCTGTAATCGCCGCCGTACATACTGCTCATCATGTTCTGCAGCAGCTCCATCACGTCGGCCTTGACAATATTGTCGTCTGCGTCCTTAGTGTAGACCGGCAGCGACAGGTCATAGGCGTACTGGATCGAGGTCAGATATTGATGAATTTCGCTGTCCGGGTTATCCAGATAGCGCTTGAACGCTTCCAGATCGTTTGTCTGCGTGCCGTTCTCGTTCAGGCTCTGCATCAGGTCGTACATGACGTTTGACGCGTAGACGCGCCCGTCCGTATGCGTTTTTCCGGCCTCTTCGCTGTGTACGCCCATCAGCGCTGTCACCATGCCGGACATATCCGCGCTTTCCGCCTCAATCGTCACCGGATAGGACGAAAGCGTGTCCTCCTGCACGTCGTTGATATACGTCTGAATGCCATTGGAGAGGGACAGGATCAGCGCAATTCCGATGATGCCGATGGAGCCCGCGAAGGCGGTCAGGATCGTGCGGGCCTTCTTCGTCATCAGGTTATTGAGACTCAGCCCCAGTGCCGTGAAAAACGACATGGACGTGCGCCGCTTACCGGATTCCGGCTGCACCGGCGGCTCCGCCGCGTCTTCATACGGCGCGCTGTCCGCCAGAATGCTTCCGTCGAGCAGCCGTACCGTCCGCGTAGCGTAGCGCGCGGCAAGCTCCGGGTTGTGCGTGACCATGATAATGAGCTTTTCGTCCGCGATCTGCTTCAGAAGCTCCATGACCTGCACAGACGTTTCACTGTCCAGCGCGCCGGTCGGCTCGTCGGCCAGCAAAATCTCCGGATCGTTGACCAGCGCCCGCGCAATCGCCACGCGCTGCATCTGTCCGCCGGACATCTGGTTGGGCTTTTTATGCAGCTGGTCGCCCAGACCGACCTTTTTCAGCGCCTGCACGGCGCGCTTTCTCCGCTCGGACTTGCTCACGCCAGAAAGCGTCAGCGCAAGCTCCACGTTCTGCAGAACCGTCTGGTGCGGGATCAGGTTATAGCTCTGAAAGACGAAACCGATGGAATGGTTGCGGTAGGTATCCCAGTCCCGCGCGGAAAAGTCCTTCGTCGAGCGTCCGCCGATGACAAGATCGCCGGAGGTATATTGATCCAGTCCGCCGATGATGTTCAGAAGCGTCGTCTTTCCGCAGCCGGACGGCCCCAGCACAGCGACGAATTCATGCCGCCGGAACCGGATCGACACGCCCTTCAGCGCGTGAACGGCGGTGTCTCCGGCCTGATAGTCCTTTACGATCTGTTTCAGCTCAAGCATTGGGTCACGATCCTTCATTTCAGAATAAACGGAATTAGAATACACTGGATTTATGAACAAATCTATGGAATCGCAGACCTTTCCGCGCAGTGTTCACAGAAAATTTACCACCTCCAAAACTTTTTTAGCCGCCCTCATAAATAATTTGGACAGACAGACGAAATTGTAAAGATTTTAAGGCAGAAACCGTTGGTTTTTGGGTAAAATAATACTGGACATCGGAAGAATATTGCGGTATAATTTAGCAGAATGTTGTGGAACACACAGTATATTGGCCGGCATCCAGCCGGCAGGTAATAAGGAGGAAATTTATTATGTCTGTTAAAGTTGCGATCAATGGTTTTGGCCGTATCGGCCGTCTGGCGTTCCGTCAGATGTTCGGCGCTGAGGGCTACGAAGTCGTCGCCATCAACGACCTGACTTCCGCCAAGATGCTCGCGCACCTGCTGAAGTACGACTCCACGCAGGGCAACTATGTTGCGCAGGGCCACACCGTTGATTTCCACGAGGGCGAAGGCGAAGACAACTACATCGTTGTCGACGGCAAGAAGATCGTCATCTACAAGATGCCCAACGCGGCTGATCTGCCCTGGGGCAAGCTCGGCGTTGACGTCGTCCTCGAATGCACCGGCTTCTATACCAGCAAGGCCAAGGCACAGGCCCATATCGACGCAGGCGCCCGCAAGGTCGTGATCTCCGCTCCGGCCGGCAATGATCTGCCCACCATCGTTTTCAACGTCAACCACAAGACGCTGACCAAGGAAGACACCATCATCTCCGCCGCTTCCTGCACCACCAACTGCCTCGCTCCGATGGCCAAGGCTCTGAACGATCTGGCTCCCATCGAGTCCGGCATTATGTGCACCATCCACGCCTACACCGGCGAC